>ENA-OWOF01000076-OWOF01000076.1-gut-metagenome-genome-assembly--contig:-NODE-76-length-45633-cov-7.785144_pt1 | contig 45633 bp, 37 predicted proteins | sample MGYA00248255_ERZ651790 | MGnify/ENA primary metagenome ERZ651790 (study PRJEB26908, sample SAMEA4031711) | gut metagenome | biome: gut; feature: normal infant; material: stool | place: China | collected 2015 ...
CTCTACCGACTGAGCTACAGAGGCGCACCGGACGATGATTATTATACCTGAAATTTCGATTTTGTAAAGGGGTAAATCCAAATTTTTTTCAGAAAATTGAAACTTTCTTGATTTTGGTCGCTCCAGCGCGTAAAATAAGAATGACTTTTTTCAACCTGCTTTCGGCACATCCGGCACAGGACGTGCTGTGTGCGGGTGTGCCAAACAGAAATTGACAAATTCAACAACCTATGGTTTAATGAAAATGAAATGATTCAGGCGCTTTTGCCCTTTTTCTCTGTGTATACCTATATTATAGTAAGAAAAGGGCAGAGGCGTTTTATGATTTGACTACAGACGGCCCGCTTTTTGCAAGAAAGGCCGGGCCGGGAGGAGCAGCATGGCAAAAAAACAGGAATATGGCAACGAGAGCATTACTTCTTTGAAGGGTGCCGACCGTGTGCGTAAGCGCCCGGCCGTTATCTTTGGCTCAGACGGCGTGGAGGGCTGCGCCCACTCCATCTTTGAGATCGTCTCCAACTCCATCGACGAAGCCCGCGACGGCCACGGCGATACCATCAACGTGACCCGCTGTAAGGATGGCAGCGTTATCGTTGAGGACTTTGGCCGCGGTATGCCCGTGGACTGGAACAACGGCGAGGGGCGCTACAATTGGGAGCTGTTGTTCTGCGAGATGTATGCAGGCGGCAAGTATGGCGAGGGTGAGGATAACTACGAGTTCAGCCTTGGCTTGAACGGTCTGGGCCTGTGCGCTACCCAGTATGCTTCTGCATGGATGACCGCCGATATCTACCGTGACGGATACCACTATCACCTTGATTTTAAAAAGGGCGAGAATGTGGGCGGCCTGCAGAAGGAAGCCTACAAGGGCCGCCGCACCGGCAGCATCATTCACTGGAAGCCGGACGACGAGGTGTTCACCGACATCGATGTGCCCGGCAGCTACTATAAGGATACCCTGCGCCGTCAAGCAGTGGTCAACGCAGGCCTGACCCTGAACTTTACCGATGAAAAAGAGAAAGACCCTGCCACTGGCAAGGCGTGGTACGAGAGCTGGTGCTATGAGCACGGCATCGCGGACTATGTGGCCGAGGTGGCAGGGGAGGATACCCTGACCCCGGTGTTCAGCTGCGAGAGTGAAGCATCCGGCCGAGACCGCGAGGACCAGCCGGATTACAAGGTGCGCATGAGCGCAGCGTTCTGCTTCTCCAATAAGGTGCAGATGCTGGAATATTACCACAACTCTTCCTGGCTGGAGCACGGCGGCAGCCCGGAGCACGCGGTGCGCACCGCCTTTGTCTATCAGATCAACAAGTACCTGAAGGAAAAGAACCTCTATAAAAAAGGTGAGAGCGCCATTAGCTTTCAGGATGTGCAGGACTGCTTGGTGTATGTCTCGTCCAGTTTTTCCACCCGCACCAGCTACGAGAACCAGACCAAAAAGGCCATCACCAACAAATTCGTCTCGCAGGCTATGACCGACTTCCTCAAGCATTATCTGGAAGTGTATTTTCTGGAAAAGCCGGACGAGGCCCAGAAGATCTGCCAGCAGGTGCTGGTGAACAAGCAGAGCCGTGAGCATGCGGAAAAAACGCGCCAGAGCATCAAAAAAACCCTGTCCACCCAAATCGACCTTGCCAACCGGGTGCAGAAATTCGTGGACTGCCGCACCAAGGATGCATCCCGCCGCGAGCTGTATATCGTGGAGGGCGATTCCGCTATGGGTGCGGTCAAGTCCAGCCGCGACAGTGAATATCAGGCCATCATGCCCATCCGCGGCAAAATTTTGAACTGCCTGAAGGCCGACTATGCCCGCATCTTTAAATCGGATGTCATCGTGGATCTCATCAAGGTGATGGGCTGCGGCGTGGAACTGGGCGGCAAACACAACAAGGAGCTGGCCACCTTCAATCTCGATAATCTGCGGTTCAATAAAATCGTCATTTGTACCGATGCCGATGTGGACGGCTACCAAATCCGCACGCTGGTGCTCACCATGCTCTACCGCCTGACCCCGACCCTGATCGAGAAGGGCTATGTGTATATCGCAGAGTCGCCGTTGTATGAAATTACAACGAAAGACCGAACTTATTTCGCCTACACCGAGCCGGAAAAGACAGCGTTTCTGGAAGAGATCGGCGAGAAAAAATACACCATCCAGCGCTCCAAAGGTCTGGGTGAGAACGACCCTGAGATGATGTGGCTGACCACCATGAACCCGGAGAGCCGCCGTCTGATCAAGGTGATGCCCACTGATGTGGTGCAGACCGCGCAGGTGTTCGATATCCTGCTGGGTGATAACCTTGCAGGCCGCAAGGAACACATTGCGCAGCACGGCGCAGAATATCTGGACGATCTGGATGTGAGCTGATGATTTTAAATTGCCTCCGCTTGCGCTCTGGCAATGACAGAGGTAACGTTATTTTAATTTGGTGATTTGTCACAGCCTGCGGGCTGCTCCAAATCACGTTTTCACGAAGAAGGCCCCAACGGGTCACGGCATTTTAAGGGAAAAATGCAGAAAACCGGAACGGCTCCATCTGTGAAAGAGCAGCTCAGGATGGCCCGCAGGCCATCCTGAACTGCAAAAATAAAAAATATTTTCCGCTGAATATGGGCAGAGCGAGAGCGGCGCCCATTTAAAATCGTCAAGAGGTTAGAAGATGCCTAGAAAATCGACCAAGAAAACACTCAAGCCGGTGCGCCCGCAGCTGGGCGACGGCGTTGAAATTTTAAATGCCGGCAGTGTGCTGGAGGATCCCATCACCCGCACGCTGGAAACCAACTATATGCCCTACGCCATGAGCGTCATCGTCAGCCGCGCGCTGCCAGAGATCGACGGCTTCAAACCGGCGCACCGCAAGCTGCTGTACACCATGTACGAGATGGGCCTGCTCAAGGGCGCACGCACCAAGTCTGCCAACATCGTGGGCAGCACCATGCACCTGAACCCCCACGGCGATGCCGCCATCTACGACACCATGGTGCGCATGGGCCGCGGCAACGAGAGCCTGCTGGTGCCCTTTGTGGACAGCAAGGGCAACTTCGGCAAGGCCTACAGCCGGGATATGTCCTGCGCTGCTGCCCGTTACACGGAGGCGAAGCTCGAGGGTGTGTGCGAGGAGCTGTTCCGGGATATCGACAAGGAGACCGTGGACTTTGTGCCCAACTACGACAGCACCACCACCGAGCCTACCCTGCTGCCGGTCACCTTCCCCACCATTCTGGCCAACAACACGCTGGGCATCGCGGTGGGCATGGCATGCAACATCTGCTCCTTCAATCTGGCAGAGCTGTGCGCCACCACCGTGGCCCTGATGAAGGACGAGCACCACGACATCTCCACCACCATGCCCGCCCCGGACTTCGTGGGCGGCGGTCAGATTCTGTACGATGAAGCGCAGATGCGTGAAATTTACGAGAACGGCCGCGGCAGCGTGAAGGTACGCGCCCGCTACAATGTGGTGCCGGGCGAGAACATGATCGAGGTCACCCAGATCCCGCCAACCACCACGGTGGAGGCTATCATGGACAAGATCGCAGAGCTGGTCAAGGCCGGCAAGGTCAAGGAGATCAGCGACATGCGTGACGAGACCGACCTGAACGGCCTGAAGCTGACACTGGACCTCAAGCGCGGCGTGGATGCCGACAAGCTGATGGCAAAGCTGTTTAAGGCTACCCCTCTGGAAGACAGCTTCAGCGCTAACTTCAATATTCTGGTGTCCGGCCAGCCCCGCGTGATGGGCGTGCGCGAAATTCTCAAGGAGTGGACGGCCTTCCGCGTGGAGTGCGTGCGCCGCCGCACCTACTACGACCTGCACGGCAAGGAAAAGCGCCTGCACCTGCTCAAGGGTCTTGCTGCCATCCTGCTGGACATTGACAAGGCAATCAAAATTATCCGCACCACCGAGGAAGAGACCGAAGTGGTGCCCAACCTGATGATCGGTTTTGGCATCGATGAAGTGCAGGCCGACTATGTGGCCGAGATCAAGCTGCGTCATTTGAACCGGGAATATATCCTCAAGCGCACCAGCGAGATCGAACAGCTGGAGAAGGACATTGCCGACCTGAACGATATCCTTGCAAAGCCCGCCCGCATCCGCCGCATCATCATCAATGAGCTGAACGATGTTGCCAAGAAGTACGGCCAGCCCCGCCGCAGCGAGATCCTGTACGATCTGCCTGAGGATGAGAACGGCTCCGAGGAGGAAGAAGCGCCGGATTACCCCGTGACGGTGTTCTTTACCCGCGAGGGCTATTTCAAAAAGATCCCGCCGCAAGGTCTGCGCACCGCCGGTGCCCATAAGCTGAAAGAAGGCGACGAGATCGTGCAGCAGATCGAGACCCGCAACAACGTGGAAGCGCTGTTCTTTACCGACAAGCAGCAGGTGTACAAGGTGCGTCTGGCAGAGCTGGAGGACGGCAAGGTGGCTCAGATGGGCATTTTCATCCCGGGCCGTCTGGGCATGGACGAGGGCGAGAACGTGCTCTCCATGGTGATCACCAGCAACTACAGCGGCTATATGCTGTTCTTCTTTGCCAGCGGCAAGTGCGCGAAAATTCCGCTCAGCTCCTATGCCACCAAGCAGAACCGCCGCAAGCTGCTGAAGGCCTACTGCGACAAGGAACCGCTGGCAAAGCTCTTCTTCCTGCCGGAGGAGACCGAACTTGCCATCCGCACCAGCGCCAGCCGGATGCTGCTGGTTGGCACGGCGCAGATCGCCGCAAAGACCACCCGTGACAGTCAGGGCGTGGCAGTGGTTACTTTGAAAAAGAACCAGACCATCGCTTCGGTGGTGCCTGCGGACACGCTGGAACTGGCGAACCCCCACCGCTACCGTGTGCGCAGCCTGCCCGCCACCGGTGCGCTGATCCGCGCCGAGGATGAGGGCGAGCAGATGAGCCTGCTGTGATGTTTCCCGCACAGAGCGTAGTCGCGTGTTTAAGGTTTTATGCCTTTTGCAAGATGCATCGCCGCCGGGGATGTTCTCTTTTGCGTGCCAAAAGAGAACCAGAAAGGACGGCGGTGCCCGCAGGGCATGAAAGCCCCAGTGGGGCTTTTAAGCCGCAGACCGGTTTGCAAAGCAAATGCCGCGTGTTCAGCGCGGCAAGGTCTCCGCTACTTTCGAGGCGCGGGAGGCGGCGGGTTGCGGCTCCCTGCGTCTGCTTTGTGCCTTGCGCGGCACTCGCATCCTGCAGGCCGCTGCCGTTGCAAACTAGGGGCTGCTCGCCCCTAGTAACCCCAAAGCAGTTGGGCTCCATACAAAAAATCCAAGTCGCTCCGCTAGAGGATTTTTTGTGTTCCACCGATTTATAGTCGCTGCGCGACGGCGATAAGCCGACAGCAGCAACATGCCGTTTCCCGTTACGACTTTTCCCGTGAAAAAGTAACTCCGAAACGACCGCAGTCGTTTCGGAGTTACAAATTTAAAAATAATATTTCCGCTGATATTGCCAAAGCGAACGCGTCGGCAATTTTAAATCGTCCAGCGGTTGAAAGGACCCCCAATGCAAAACCAAGCACATTGTGATAAATCGGAGATAATACCGCCAACCGGCCGCTTTGCACCCAGCCCCAGCGGGCGGCTGCATCTTGGCAATCTGGCCTGCAGCCTGCTGGCGTGGCTCAGCGCAAAAAGTCAGGGCGGGCGCATCGTGCTGCGCATTGAGGATCTGGATGCCGAGCGCTGCCCGCGCATCTATGCTGACCTGCTGGAACAGGATCTGGACTGGCTGGGCCTTGCGTGGGACGAGGGCGGCAGCACCGGCGGGCCGAACGGCCCCTATTACCAGAGTGAGTGCGCGGAGATCTACACCGCAAGCTACAAAAAGCTGGAAGAGCGCGGCCTTGTGTACCCGTGTTTTTGCTCCCGCGCCCAGCTGCACGCGGCCAGCGCGCCCCATACCTCGGACGGCAACGTGGTCTATCCGGGCACCTGCCGCGGCCTGACCGCTGCCGAAATTGAGGAAAAACGCAAAAAGAAGGCCCCTGCCTACCGTCTGATGGTGCCGGACGAGGACATCACATTTGTGGATGGCTGCATGGGCCCGCACACCGAAAATCTTTTGCACGACTGCGGTGACTTCTACCTGCGCCGGGCAGATGGCGTGTTCGCCTATCAGTTGGCCGTGGTGGTGGACGATGCCCGCATGGGCGTTACCGAAGTGGTGCGCGGTTCAGACCTGCTTTCGTCCACGGCACGGCAGCTGTATTTGTACCGCCTGCTGGGCCTGCAGGCACCGGGGTTTGCCCACTGCCCGCTGCTGCTGGCCCCGGATGGGCGGCGGCTCTCCAAGCGCGACGGCGACCAGAGTCTGGAAAACCTGCGGGAAAAGTATATCGCGCAGGAGATCGTGGGCAAGCTTGCCTACGCCTACGGCCTGCAGCCGGAGCCTGCGCCCCGCACACCGGAAAGCCTGATTAAGGACTTTTCCTGGGCAAAGGTGCCAAAGCAGGATGTCTGCCTGCCGGAGGATCTGTTCTGAACAAAAAAAGAAATGCGCTGCCCCTGATGACAGCGCATTTCTTTTTTATAGAGATTCAGATGCGGCGCATCTGCGGCAGATCGTTGGTGTCCATCATACGGCTGAACGCGGTATCCAGTGCCAGCGCCAGCAAAGCGCCCAGCGCTGCATCGATGCAGCTGTGCTGCTTGAGCAGCATGGTGGAGCATACAATGGAGATGCACAGCACATCAGCGGCCGGGCGCATCCAGCGGAACCGGGGCTGCTCAAAGATGCGGCAGCGGTGATAGGCCAGCATCAGCGTGACCGAGTTGAACACATGGATGGACGGGCAGACATTGATGGGTGTGTCGGTGCTGTACAGGAACCGCACCGCACGGGCGAAGATGTCTGTGCCCGGCACATAGCAGGGGCGCAGATTCAGCCCGGTGGGCAGGATCACGTAGCAGGCCAGCGCAATGGTCATACCGCTGAACAGCGGCATACACAGCCGCCAGAAGTCCTCCCGGGGTGCCTTCCACAGAAGGAAGAACAGGGTGAACGGGATCCACGGAAACCATGCAAAATAGGGGATGGCCGCATATTTGCAGAAGGGAATCAGATCGTCCAGCCGGCAGTGCACGAGGATGTGCGGCATATGAATCTGGGTGTTCAGGAAATTGAATGCGGAAAGATAAAGTATGAGATACAGCGCCATGAAGCAAAGCGGATGGCGCGAAAACCAACTGCGTTTCATTGAAAAAGCCTCCTTTTGCAGAAGTGAAAGCTCTTAGCACTGTGAAATTATACGCCGGGAATATGACAAAAACAAGAACGAAAGCAGACAACATTGCTGAAAAACAGATAAATTATTTGTGCGTATTGCGTAAAAAAGAGCCTGCCTTCGCGGCAGGCTCTTATAAAATGCAGAGGAAAGATTCAGATGACCTGCTGTTCCAGCCACTTGCCGCGCACGAAGCGTACAAAGAAGCACAGGGAGCGGAACGCCCAGTCCAGATACATGCCCATCCAGATGGCCAGCAGGCCGCCGTGGAAGGCCAGCACACACAGGTAGCAGAAGCCCACCCGGAAGGCCCACATGGACACGATGCTCACGGTCATGGTAAAGCGGGCATCGCCTGCCGCACGCAGGATGTTGGGCATGGTAAAGCTGGAAGGCCAGATGAACAGCGAAACGATGTTGAACCACACCATCACTTCCAGCGCCATGGCGTAGGCTTCCGGCGAGAGGCTGAACAGGCCCAGTGCAAATTTGTTGGCAAACAGGAAGGCCGAAAGGTTCATGAACCATGCGCCGCAGTAGGCAAACAGCATCAGGCGGCGGGAGTAATACACGGCCTGATCTTTTTCGCCTGCGCCAAGGCACTGGCCCACCACGGTCAGCGCAGCCATGCCCACGGCGTTGGCCGGGATGTTCAAAAAGGTGGTGGTGGTGTTTGCCACGGCGTTGGCCGCAATGGCGGCGGTGCCCAGAGTGGAGGTCAGGCTGGAAACGGACAGCTTGCCGATCTGGAACATGCCGTTTTCAATACCGGCAGGGATGCCCACCCGCAGGATCTGCTGGATGAGCCGTGCCTTCGGGGCAAGGGCCTGCAGGCCGTCCACCCGCAGCGGGCAGGCGGGCCGCTGCAGCAGGTACAGCACAGCCACGCAGGCAATGGCGCGGGACACAAGGCTGGCCAGTGCGGCACCCATCACGCCCATTTTGAAGCCGTAGATCAGCACGGCGTTGCCGCCAATGTTCACCACATTCATTACAAGGCTGGACATCATGCTGATCTTGCTGTTGCCCTGCGCCCGGAACAGGGCCGCACCGGCGTTGTACAGGCCGATGAACGGGTAGCTCAGGGCCGAGAGCAGGAAGTAGGTCTCGGCATAGCGCATCACGTCCACGTCGATGGAGCCGAAGATGCCGCGCAGGATGGCATGGCGGCCCGCCACCACAACGGCGGCCACCAGCAGGCTGAAGCTGGACAGGATGAACAGGATCTGCGCCGCTGCATTCTTGGCATCCTTTGGCTCCTGCCGGCCGATGTACTGGCTGGTGACCACCGCGCCGCCGGTGGCAAGGGCGCTCATGATCTGGATCATCAGGGTGTTGAAGCTGTCCACAAGGCTCACGCCGGAAACAGCGGCTTCCCCCACCGAGGAGACCATCAGCGTGTCGGCCAGACCGATGGTCACGCTGAGCGCCTGCTCTGCGATCAGCGGCAGCAGCAGGGCAATGAGCTGCTGCCGGGTGAACAGCGGCGGCTTATGGAACGCGGGCGTTTTGGTTGCTGTCATAGGTTCCTCCGTAACGGTGACAAGATACACTTGGATACATGACCTATATCATACAGCAGAGCGCGCAGAATTACAAGAGAAAATCTTCTGTCAGGAAAATTCCTGACTGGGGGTCAGGCTGGTGCCGTAATATACGATATAATCATACGGGACGGTCGGCCCGAACACCGTCTTGTCTGGGTACTTCCTCAGCATGTCCGCTTTCAGGTCGGCCGGGGTCTCGGGCACACCGGCGCAGAGCGTATCGGAGCACACGGCATTCCAGAGGCCCGCAGAGAACGAGGTGCAGTTGTAAATGGCCGACCAGTGGTCTGCGTTGGCCAATGCCTGATTTACAGTGTCTAGCTGGCTCTGGTCCAGTGAGACCTGAATGCCGTAAAGATTCTGATAGTAAGAAGCGTTCAGGTAATATTTGTAGTAGCCCTCCAGATTGTACCAGATGCCGGAATGCTCGCAGCGGTTGCCGCGGGTGCTTACGGTGATGGACGTATCCGGCGCAATGAGCAGTCCGCCCACATTGATATCCTGCTCCGAGACATTGGTGATGGTGAGGAAGCTGTGTCCGCTGGTGTTGAGGGGAACATCGCCGTGGTCATCGGCGCGGGCAAAAAGCCGCAGCACCGCAACGGCTCCCTCGGCAGGGGCATCACCGTAGGCCTGCGCAGGGGACTTGTGGTCTGCCTGCGCAAAGTGGTACGGCCCGCCAAAGTTGGTGGTAAAGCCAACGACATTGCGCATCAGGTCGGCAGAACCGGTGATATCTGTTACCACCTTATCCTCTTTTGAGGCGGGCTGTGCGGCCTTGGGTTCCTGTGCGTAGGCGGGCAGGGCACACAGGCAGGCCAGCAGCACGCAGCAGGAGAGGATGCGGAAAAACTGTTTTTTCATAGATGACTCCATTTGTGTTTTTTTTCAGGTAAAGCTTACCGTTTTTTGCAGGGTCTGTCAAGGACTGCGGCAGGCGGAAAAGCCGCGCCGTAGCGTGTTTGTTCCACTTTACCCGTGCAGGCAATTGTGATAAAATAAACCTGAGGTGCACTGTGCTTTGCAGGAGCGGGGAGTGCACTGTGGTAAATGAGATAAGAAATAAAAGGTAAATCAGAACCCAAAGGGGGAACAATATGCCAAAAGCAGCCCATAAGGTGGTCGTGATCGGCCACCGCAACCCGGATACCGATTCCATCTGCTCGGCCATTGCCTATGCAGAGTTGAAAAACAAGACCAGTGATCTGGTCTGTGAGCCCCGCCGTGCAGGCAAAATGAATCAGGAGACCGAGTTCGTGCTCAAAAAGTTCGGGGTAAAGCCCCCGCGCATGTGCACGGACGTGAACCCCAAGATCCGCGATGTGGACTACCGCGAGATGCCCGGCATCCCCGGCTCCACCAGCCTGCGCAAGGCGTGGGAGATCATGCGCGACAAGCAGATCGACACCCTGCCGGTCACCAGCCCGGACAACGAGCTGGAGGGCGTGATCACGGTCAAGGACATTGCCACCGCCAACATGGACGTGTTCGACACCGGCATCCTGGCCAAGAGCCAGACCACCTACCGCAATATTTTGGAAACGCTGGGCGGCACCATGGTGGTGGGCCGCGAGGACGACGTGTGCACCACCGGCCACATCCGCATCGGCACCGCCACGCCCGAAATGCTGGAAAATACCGTGGAAAAAGGCGACATCGTCATCCTGACCAACCGCTACGAAAGCCAGCTGTGCGCCATTGAAAAAGAAGCGTCGCTGCTCATCATCTGCAACGGCTCCAAGGTGGGCCGCACCATCCAGCGCATTGCCGAGGAAATGGGCGTGGCCATCATGTCGGCCCCGGTGGACACCTACGCCGCCGGTAAGCTGATCAGCCAGTGCGCTCCCATCTCCTACTATATGACCCGCAGCGACATCATGAAGTTCACCCTCGTCACCCCGGTGGCAGACGTCACCCGCGTGATGGCCAAGGTGCGCCACCGCTATTTCCCCATCCTGGACGAGGACGGCAAATACTGCGGCATGGTCAGCCGCCGCAACATCATCAATCTGCAAAAACGCCGCATCATCCTGGTGGACCACAACGAGGCCACCCAGGCCGTGGAGGGCTTTGACCAGGCCGAGATCCTGGAGATCATCGACCACCACCGCATCGGCAGTCTGGAGACCAGCGGCCCGGTGTACTTCCGCAACCAGCCGGTGGGCTGCACGGCCACCATCATCACCCAGATGTACGACGAGAACGGTATGGAGATCCCGCCGCAGATCGCAGGCCTTCTGCTGGCGGCCATCCTTTCGGATACGCTGGTGTTCCGCAGCCCCACCTGCACCCCGCTGGATGAGGCCCTTGCAAAGCGTCTGGCAAAAATTGCCGGTGTGGACATTGACGAGTTTGCCAGCGAGATGTTTGAAGCAGGCGAAAAGCTGGACGGCAAGACCGCCGAGGAGGTGTTCCTGCAGGACTTCAAGGTGTTCATGTGCGGCGATATCCGCTTTGGCGTGGCGCAGGGCAGCTACATGACCCGCAAGAACCTGCTTGCCGCCGAAGCGCTGCTGCAGCCCTATCTGGAAGAAGCCCGCAACAAGCAGAACGTGGAAGATATCTACATGCTGCTCACCGACGTGCCCAAGGAGGAGAGCGTGGTCATCAGCGATGGCCGCTATGCTTCCGAGGTGCTCTCGGACGGCTTTGAGACCCAGCCTGCCGAGGACGGCAGCTTTACCCTGCCCGGTGTGGTGAGCCGCAAAAAGCAGTTCATCCCGGCGCTGATGACCGCCTATCAGGAGCTGTAAGATGTTTGATTTTCTGCATAAAAAAGCACAGGATGCCACGCCGCCCGCCCTGCCGGAAGGCACTGTGCGCCGCCGCTATTCCATCGAAGGGCAGGTGCAGGGGGTGGGCTTCCGCTACCGCGCCCGCTATGCGGCCCAGACGCTGGAACTGACCGGCTGGGTGGAAAACGAGGACGACGGCAGCGTGACGCTGGAAGTGCAGGGCGACCCGGAAAAGTTCCTGCGGCTGTTCGCCATGATCCAGAAAAGCGATTATATCCAGATCACCGGCATCCGCCAGAAGGATCTGCCGCCCGACCCATGGGAGCGGGGCTTCTCGGTAAAAGGGTATTGATCTGAACTGCAAACAAAAAAGCTGACGCGAAAGCGTCAGCTTTTTTGCTCTTTCTAAATTTATCAACCTGCTGTTTTTAGCGGGAAATTGTCTGTCCAGATGGTGCCGTCCAGCAGCCGGGTCACAGCCAGAGTGCCGTTTGCGGAAACACGGGCCGGGTCCAGCGCGTAGAAATCGCTCTCCTTCAGGTTCGCGGGGTCTGCATCCGGGCGGATACCCACCACGCAGACCCAGTGGCCATAGGCGGCGCTGGTGGCGATATGGGGGTAATTGACCTCGTTCCAGCCGGAACTGGTCAGGTGGTATTCATAGCTGGAGGTGCGGTTCGTGTGCCGTTTTACGCCGCTCACCGCGGTGTTTTTCAGATGCACGATCACCGGCTTCCCGGCGGAAAGCTCGGTGTAAAGCTTCTGCAGGCACTCGGACAGGCTGCCGGAATAACCGTAGTAGCCGCCCGCAGACCAGACCGCACCGTTTGACCACATGCCGCTGCCGGAGGAAACTTTTCCATCCAGAATGGTGCGTGCATAGCGCAAGGCGTACCAGCTGCATTTGCCAGAGGTCTGGTTGCCGATGGAAAGGATCTGGCTGGTGCTGAAGTCCAGCATCCGGATGCCGTGCGTTTCCTGCAGGGCAGCTGCGTGTGCGTGGGGAACGGCCAGAGCCAGCACAAGGCACAGCGCCAGAACTGCCGCCGCCAGCCGCTGTGCCGCGCGGGCGGGACAGTGTTGCATATTGAGCCACATCCTTTGTTTTTTCTACGACCTTATTTTACCATGCAAAAATGGTAGAATTGTGTAAAATCGTAATTTTTTGAAAGAATTCTGAAAGATGGATCGGAACACAACATCTGTCCAAACCGGGAAGGACTGTGCCCCGGAAAAGAACAGCATGGAGCTTCCGGCTGGAAGAAGATTTTCCAGCACGGTAAAGAACCTTTGCGAAATAAGGACAGTGTATCTCAATACTGCAACAAAAAAGCCGCTGTTTCATTGATTTTGAACGAAAATGTTTCGGAAACTTTATGCATCTTCTCAATTGACAAAACCAACTGCTGTCGGATATAATCAGGGCAGAAAGACCCCCGTGACACAAAGGGGGTCACCCCCCAAAAAAGAAACATAACCACAAAAACAAGACTGGAGGGATACCTTATGAAGAAATTGTCAAAGATCGTTGCCCTGCTTTTGGCAGGTGCGCTGACCATGCTCCTGTTCACCGCCTGCGGCGGTGGCGGCGATGGCATGGCTACCAAAAAGACTGAGGAAGATAAAGTAATCAGTCTGGTCAAAAAAGACCACGGCAATGCTGTTGTCACGAACGATGAAGGCCTTCGTGCAGTGGCAGAAGGGCACTTGAATATGGATCGCAAGAATCTTGATGCGAAATTCAAGATTGCTGGCTATTTGACGGCGTTCAAGTTCCATGCAGAGGACGCGGGAAATGATCTGATCATCACCATCACCGCCCGGTATGACTATAAGGACACCCTTCTGAATGAGGTACTGAAGCGTATCTCGGAGCATGTTGACACGAATCATAATGTCACGGTGAACCAGAGCGGCGATTGGACCAATGTGGGTGTTGTGGTCAAGGGCAACAACGAGCAGAGCTACATTGGTATTTCCATCCGCATCAAGAATGTCAACAAGTAAAAAATTTCTCACCCTTTCTCCCCGAAGAGCTTTCCTTCCCCCGGAAAGCCCTTCGGGGCTTTTTTGCGTTTAGAAGCAAACTCCCCCAGTCGCCTGCGGCGACAGCCCCCTCAAAGAGGGAGCCTTTCGCATCGGCAAAGCTTCCGGCTCAGGTGCAAAGCTTCCGGTTTCGCCAGAGCCTCCCTCACTGAGGGAGGCGGCAAACCCGCAGGGTTTGACGGAAGGAGTCTGCCCCGCCCTCCAGGGCTTTTTTGCGTTTGGGGACAATTGCCAAAAAGAACTGCGGAATTTGGGCGATATGCCTGTTGACATGCGGGGGGGGGTATGGATAAAATAAATTCAGACGGGTAAAGCGATTTGGGGTCGCCCAAACCGTCAGAATTTGAAAACAGGAGGAACATTACAATGAAAATGTTCAAGCGTTTCGCAGCCGCCCTTCTGGCCGGCGTGATGGTTCTGGCAATGCTCACCGCCTGCGGCGGTGGCGCTGGTGGAAACAGCTCGAATGAGATCGAGAGCAAGGTGCTGAAGTATCTGAATACTGTCAATGGCACAAGCTACAGCAATAATGCCGATCTGCAGAGCAAGGTTCGTGCCGTTCTGGCCAAAACGGATGATACTGGCGTTATCAAAGCAGAAGATGTTCCGTATGTGCAGAATGATGAAAGCGGAACGGCCAAATACATGCAGTGTGTTTCTGACCTCAATGTGAATGAAACTGAAAACACTGTTTCTTTTGTGATGTATGTATTTGACCCGAATAAAATGGATGGAATGCTGACACCGGTTACAAAAGCTGAACTGAAAGATGTAAAGCCGCTGGAAGTTAACGATGAATTCAAGGCAAAACTGGATGATGTCCTGGAGAATGTGACCCCCGGCACTCCTTCTGGAAAGCTGTCTACCATGAAAGATGTCGGTGTTGCAACCTACACGGCCTCCAATGGCAAGACTTACATTGGCATTGCCATCAAGTGTGAAGGTACGATTCGTAGTTAATAAAGTTTTGTTGCCCCGAGGAGCACTCGCTCCCCGGGGTTTTTTTGCGCCTTTTGGCAGAGGTGCCGTTTCCTGCTGCGACCCCTCCCTGTGAAAAGGCAATGCTGGAAAATCCGCAGAGTTTCCAGCATTGCAAATTTAAAATAATTCTTCCGCTGCTTATGCGTAAAGCGCACGCGGCGCGCATTTCAAATCCTCCCGCCCACCCGGCAGGCTTTTTTTCGCCTTTTTGTGACAAACTCCGCCCGCTGTGGTACAATAAAAGGGTATCGAACCAAGACAGAAAGGACGTTTCCATGCAGCTGTTTGAACTGGTGTCCCCGCGGCTGTTCCGCCCGCTGGCGGGGCCGAACCGGGCTTTTTATGCGGAATTGCTGCTTCTGCTCTGGGAGGAGTGCCGCCACACGGCGGATTACAGCATTTCCCGTGCGGAGGCCGTCTGGCGTGCCGAGGATTACTTTGCCGCACTGGCAAAGCCCCTTGCGCTGGATGCCGACGGTGCGGGCGATGAAGACGAGCAGCCCACCCGCGACCCTCACACGCTGGCCGTGGGCTTTCTGCTGCGGCTGCGCCGCACCGGCTGGCTGGAAGAGCAGCCCGGCAGCTACGAGGGGGAAGCGTCCCTTGCCTTTGCGCCGGAGGTAACGCCGCTGCTGGAAGCGCTGGAAGAGATCCTGAATCCCCGCGTAGTTACCTACACCGGCAAGCTGTACAAGGCATGGCAGCTGCTGGGCAGCATCGGGCAGGAAAAAAGCCCCTATGAGAACGTTCTGCGGGAGGTGGACGCAGACCTTGACGCGCTGAACCGCTCTCTCCGGGCGCTCAATGCCTCCATCGGCCACTATATCGACCGGCTCACCCGCAACCGCACCCCGCAGGAGGTGCTGGAACTGTTCGACCAGTACGAGGAAAAGGTGGTGGCGGCGGCCTATCACCGCTTCAAGACCAGCGACAACCTGTTCAACTACCGCGCCTATCTGGAAGAGGAGCTGGACGACTGCGAGGAGAACTACCTGCCGCAGCTGGCCTTTGATTATGCCCGGGTGGAGCGCTGCGCCCCGAACGAAGCGACACCTGCCGTGCGTGCACTCATCCAGAAGCAGCGGGACGCGCTGGAAGAGATGAGCCTGCTCATGCGCGAGATCGATGCAAGCCACATCCGCTACCGCAAGCGGGCTGTGCAGCGGGCACAGTTCCTGCTGCTGAGCGACCGTTCTTCGCAGGGCAGCGTCACCGCCCTGCTGCGCCGCTACGCCGAGGACATCCGCACCCCGGAGCAGCTGTTTGAGCCGGACGACGGCCCGGTGGCAAAGCGGCTGCATCTGTACCCGGCGGCAGTGTTCGGGGAAAAATTTCTGTACCCGCCCGCTGCCCAGCGCACCGCCGAGCCGCTGGCCCCGGTGCGCACCGAAGGATTCGATCCGGAACAGCTCAAAAAAGAGCAGCAATTGCTGCTGGATTACGCCCGCCTTGCCGTTACCGAGGAGAACGTGGCCCTGCTGGCCCGACAGGCCCTTGCCGCCCGCCCGCAGGTGAACGCGGCACTTCTGGCAGACGAATACCCGAACGATTTTGCCCGTATCATCGGCCTGCATACCTACTCGCAGTCGCCGCACCGGGATTATGACATTCAGCTCACCGGCAATTGGGTGGAGCGCGGCGGTTTCCGCTTTGAGGATTTTGTCCTCACCCGCCGCGGGGAGGAAGAAAATGGCAACCATTAACATGCTGGAAGAAACCGCGAATTACCTGCTGAACCACTGCTTCGTGCTGGGCGGCGTGGAGGATCAGCGGGCAAAATATCTCTACGTGCAGGATCATCTGGACGAGGTGCGCGCTGTGTTCGCCCCGCTGGGCTATTCTGTATTGCTGTACCCGGCACCCCTGCAGGCGGCGGCTCTGGTCAACGGCCACGAGGGCAGTCAGGCCCGGCTGCTGAAATACGAGAGCATCCTGCTTTTGGTGCTGCGGCTTTTATACCTGCAAAAGCGCGAGAGCCTTGCGGCCAATGCCGACGAGGTGCTGGTGACGGTGGAAGAGGTGCAGACCGAACTGCAGAAGATGAATCTGCCCCGCCGTCTGGACCAGAAAACGCTGGAAAACCTCATGCGCACCCTGCGCCGGTACAATCTGGCGCGGCCTGTGGGGCGGCTTTCCGGGCTGGACAGCCGCATTGAAGTATTTCCCACCGTGCTGCTGGCCCTGCCGGATGCCGACCTTGCGGATGCCGCCGCCGAGAGCGGCCGCACCCGCACAGAGCTTGGCCTTTATGAACGACCGGAAGAAGCAGGGGAGGGTGAAGAATGATCGAACTCAAACGGCTGAAGCTTATCAACTGGCACAACTTTGAAAATGTCACCTTCGACTGCGCACGGCTCACCTATATGATCGGCGTGAACGCCGTGGGCAAGACCACCATTCTGGATGCCATCCGCTACTGCCTGACCACCAACCGCAATTTCAATGCGCTGGGCAATAAAAAGAGCGGCCGCACCCTGCAGGGTTCGGTGCACGCAAAGCAGCGCGGCGAGAACGCCTACCGCCGCCCGGGCCATACCGTGGCCTACATCGGGGCGGAGTTCTGGGACAGCGTCAAGCGCACCCCCTTTGTCATTGCGGTGCGGGTGGAGTCCGAAGGCCCCATGCAGGAGCTGCACCCCGGCGATCAGACATGGTATCTTTCGGAGGACGGCTGCACGCTGGAACAGCTGCCCTTCATCGACCCCAAGACCGGTGCACCCAGCGCAAAGGAGGACTTCAAGCCCGCAACGGGCCGTCTCTCCTACACCCGCAGCCCCAGCGAAGCGCGGGACCGCATCTGCCGTGCGCTGGGCATCGGGCGCGCCTCCAGCCCCTTGGGCAAAAAGTTCAACGAGGTGTTCCAGATGGGCACCAGCATGGACGAGATCCCCAACTTCCGGGAGTTTTTGTACCAGTACATCCTGCCCCAGCCGGAGCTGGATCTGGACGCTTTGCAGGGCGACCGGCTGGAACTGGAAAATCTGCACGCCGTGCTGGCCGAAGCACAGACCCGCGCCAACGCGCTGGAAGAGATCGTGGATTTTGGCCGCGAAGCTGCCGAAAAGCAGACCCAGACCCTTGTGAACCGGGGCGCGGCGCTGCTGGCCCGCGCCGCTGCCGACGGCAGCGAACAGACCGTCTGGCAGGAGCATCTGGATGCGGGCCGCCGCCAGCTGGAACAGCTGAACACCCGCTATGCGGACGCCAAAAACGCCGAAGCGGAAGCCCGCCGGGCCTATCTTTCCGCCCACGGTGCTGCCAGCGCCAGCGGCGAGGGCCGGGCACTGGATGCCCTGACCGAGGAGCTTTCCCGCCGCAAAACGGCGCTGGATACCGCCGCACACAAAGCCGAAAAGGCAGAAAGTGCCCTTGCCCGCACCCAGAGCCTGCTGGCTGTGCTGCGCCGCAGTGGCTTTGCTGCCGGCATCAAGGCCGAAGAGCTGACGGCGGACACTCTGCCGCAGCTCACCGCATGGCTCTCCGCGCAGGAAAAACCGCTGGAGGAAGCCTATTTTGCTGCCCGCCAGAACACTGCTGCTTTGCAGAAGGAGCAGGCCGGCAAGCGCGCCGAGCTGGACGCCGTGTCCGGCGGCAAGTGGGTCTACCCCCACGGCGATGCCGCCACCCGGGTGCGGGATGCCGTGAATGCGGAGCTCAAGAGCCGGGGCATGCAGCCGGATGCGAAAATTTTCTGTGAACTGTTGAACGTGGAGGACGAAAGCTGGCAGGACTGCGTGGAAGCCTGCCTTGGCGACCGCCGCTTTGATATCCTTGTGCCGCCCGCCCACTACGAAGCCGCCAAAAGCGCCTTTGTGGCTCTGAAGGACAAGGTAGGGCCCATCAGCCTGCTGGACACCCCGGGCATCCGCAAGGCCAACCGCCGCGCCGACAAGTACGGCCCGGACAGCCTTGCCGCGCAGGTGAGCAGCGAAAACCCGCTGGCTGCACAGTATGCCCAGACCATTCTGGGCCGCATCGTCTGCTGCGACACCCCCGATACGCTGGAACAGCATCCCGACAGCGCCACCCGCGACCTTCTGCGCCACCACCCCTTCCGGCTGGAACGGCTGCGCACTCCCCAGCGGTATATCGGTCTGGACGCACGCCGCGCCCGCGCCGGGGCGCTGGCGGCCGAGCTGGAAGCTCTGGGGGAAAGCGCCCGTGCTGCCGCCCAGACAGAACAGAACCTGAAAGCCGCCTATAACCAGTACCAGACCCTGCTGCGGGGCACGGCACTGGACGAGCTGGCTGCGCTGTGGGATGCCCGCGCCGCACTGACTGCCGCACAGAATGCTGTGACCGAACAGGAAGCAAAGCTCACCGAGTGCCGCGAGAACCCGCTGCTGCAGCAGCTTTACAAGGAGGAAGAAGCCCGCGAAGCCGCGTGGGAGGCTGCCCGCGCCGCCGTGGAGCAGGCGGGCGGCGACATCCGCGTGTGCCAAAAGCAGATCGCCTCCTGCGAAGCAGAGCAGAAAAAGGCAGGGGAAACGGCACAGCAGAGCGCCGATGCTGCCCGGAGCTTCTTTGCGGCGCATCCGCTGGTGGAGCCGCTGGCCCGCACCCGGATGCTGGCGCTGGCCCCGGCAGATAAGCCCCGCGCCGCCGCACAGGCTGCGGAAAAGGCGCAGGCCAAGCTGGACGATGCGCTGGCCGTCTATCTGACCGGCACGCTGGAACCGGCCCAGAAGGCCTACAACGAGCACTATGTGTGCGATTATCCGCTGGGCCTTGCGGGGTTGGACCAGTACCGCGCCCAGCACGAGAGCCTTGTGCGCATCGATCTGGAACGCTACGCCGCCCGTCTGGAGCAGGCCCAGCGGGACTGCAAGGACCGCTTCCGCAAGGATATCCTGTTCCGCATGAAGGACGATATCTTCAACGCCCGGCGGCAGTTCCGGGAGCTGAACAAGGTGATGGAGCAGCTGACCTACGGCGAGGAGGTCTACCGCTTTGAGCTGGAGCCCAGCCGCGACCCGCAGCTGGCGGCCTTCTATCAGGTCATCGTGGACAAGGGCAACCAGCAGATGACCGAGGGCGACTCTCTGGACAACCTTGCCGCCACCGCCGACCCTGCTTATGAGCGTCAGGTGGACGAGCTGATGGAAAAGATCATGGCGGACGTGGACGAGAACACCCGCGCCCGGCAGGAGGGCCGCACCGGCGGCGTGACCCTGTCGGACTATGTGGACTACCGCACCTATCTGGACTATGACATCAAGGTGACGAACCGGGTCACCGGCCAGCAGGCATATCTGTCCCGCGTCAGCCGCGACTCCTCCGGCGGCGAGAATCAGGCCCCCTTCTATGTGGCCATCTGCGCCAGCCTTCTGCAGATCTACGAAAAGAGCGAGAATAGCATCCGTCTTGTGCTGCTGGACGAAGCTTTCAGCAAGATGACCAGCGACCGCATCCGCCCCATGATGGAGCTGTTCCGCCGCCTGCAGCTGCAGGTGCTGCTCATCTCCACCGTGGAAAAGAGCACCGCCATCCAGCCCTACTGCGACATCACCTACTCCATCGTCCGCCACGGCGACACCAACGCCATTGCGCCCTTTGTCCGGATTGAAAAGGACAGAGAGGAGGAAAATGCAGAATGAAGCCAATGCTTTCGACCAAAGAGCTGATTGAGCACATGAAAGAAAAAGGCATCACATTCCGGGAGACTTCTGAAAAAGAAGCAATGGATTTTCTGGAGAATAATAATTATTACATGAAGCTTGCAGCCTACCGCGCAAACTACGAAAAATGCGTAGAAGGCAAGCGGAAGGGAATGTACCAGAATCTGGATTTTGCATATTTGCAGGAGTTGTCTCGACTGGATATGCACTTGCGGCATTTGGTGCTGGAAATGTGCCTGGACATTGAACATGCAATCAAAGTTCGGCTTGTGGACCTTGCAACAAAGGACCCGCAGGAAGATGGATATGATATCGTCCGCCGCTTTCTTGCAGAAGAAGGCGGGATGAGAGTGCTGGAAGGGATACGCAGGCATAAGGCTGGAGAGTACTGCAAGGACCTGATTGCAAAGTATTACCCGTATTTCCCCATCTGGGTGTTTGTGGAGCTGATTTCATTTGGAGACCTGCTGTATTTCTGCTATTTCTGCGAGAAACGATATAACGTAAAAATCGTGAATAGAACATTGATGAACACCGTACGGGATGTCCGCAATGCATCGGCACACAGCAACTGCCTGCTGAATAAGATGACAGAGAGAATCGATGCAACAAAGCAGGTGAACAGCGAAATTTCAAACTTTATTGGAGCTATGCCGGAAATCTCTAAAACATCGCGCGTCAACAATATGAACTGCAAATTTACAAACAGCTTTATTACGCTGTTGTATGTATACGACTGTCTGATGCCGGTCAATTCCAGAAAAAAGCGTTATGAGGAGCTTCAGGAATTTTTGGAAGGAAGAGTTGTACGGCATAAAGAATATTTTAGGACAAATACAAAGATCGTAGGCGTTTATAAATTTCAGGAAAAAGTTATAAAAAACCTATTGACAAACACCTAAACTTCTGATATAATATCTTATACAATTGAAAAGCAAAAGCTTTTGTAGAGAGTGGCATATCTTGAAAAAGATGTTCCACTCTTGATTTTTTTACCCACAGGAAAGGCCCCCTATTACTACGTAATAGGGGGCCTTTCCTGTGGGAGAATCAGTCCATTATCTCAGTGGTAATACATCTTCATCCTCGTTGATCTCTTCCATCATCCCGTCCGCAAAGTACCAGCCTCTGCCGTACAGCGCCTCGCTGCCGTCGGCGCACAGAATATACGAGCCGTCCGGCAAAGCGAGAAAATGCCGCTTTTTGCTGTCGGCAAGGGCGATGTCCTCCACCTTCTGTCCGTCCAGCACATGATCCCGGATGAACTGGTAATGGGGCAGGATGCGGGTCTCGGTCAGGCCAAGGCCGTTCATCCAGCGGGAGTAGTGCGGGTCGGCGGCTTCGCCCGGTTCCTCGGGCGCGGCGTACACGATGTGGGCGGCGTTCATGCTGCCGGCACTCACGCCTAGCACGATGCCGTGGTAGTTGTGGAACAGCCCCGGCAGGCCCAGCTGAGCAAAAAAGTGGTTCTGGGTGGGCACGTGCCCGCCGCACAGCATCACAAAGCCGCTTTGGGGCAGAAGAGAACCGATCTCCTCGGCATTGCGGGCATCGCAGGGGATGAGCGCCGTCAGGGGCAGGTGGGCGTTCGCAAAACTCTGAGCAAACACCCGGCACATCTCGTCGTTCTGCTCGTAGGCATAGGGGTCTGCCGCAATGGCAAGGCCCAGCACGGCGTGATCCGGCCAGACGGCCCGCAGGTTCGCCACAAAGTGGTTGCGCGTATCCAGCACCGGAATATCCGGCCCCGGCTCAAAAGGGCAGCCGCTGGGGCTGCTGGTCAAAAACAATGTCATAATGATTCCTCATAAAAAGTGAATAAAGGCTGTGTCCATTCTAACACGATTTTGCTGCCAGCGGCAGAGCCAGAATCACCAAAAAAATCCCCCGCTTTTCGCCGTTTCGCAGAAAGCAGGGGATCTTATCATGCCTTTCGGTAATGGAATACCTTGTCCTTGGTGAGGAGCATGGCAGCGCTCACGGCCAGAGCCGCCAGCTCGGCGGCGGTGACGGCCAGCCAGATGCCGTCGATGCCCAGCAGCAGCGGCAGCAGGAGAATGGCGATCACCTGAAACGCCAGCGTGCGCAAAAAGGAGATCAGCGCGCTGGTCACGCCGTCGCCCAGCGCCGTGAAGAAGGAGGACGCGTACACGTTGAAGCCCATGATGAGGAAGCTCAGCGCATACAGCCGGAAGGCCCGGCTGGTCAGGGCCAGCAATTCCGCATCGTAGCCCACGAAAATGCGCGCTACACAGGGGATGATGAACATGGAAGCCAGCGTCAGGGTCACAGCCACCACGGCGATGAGCCGCAGGCTTTTCCGGTAGAGGTTGTGCACCTCGGTGTGGTTGCGGGCACCGTAGTGGAAGCTGACGATGGGTGCACTGCCCACGGCATAGCCCTCGAACACCGCCACGAACAGGAAGGCCGCGGACATGATGACGCCGTAGGCGGCCACGCCGTTCTCACCGGCCAGACGCAGCAGCTGGAAGTTATACAGGATATTGACCAGCGACATGGAAAGGTTGGTCATCAGCTCGGAAGAGCCGTTGATGCAGGCATCCCGCAGGACTTTGCTGTAAAAACTGGTCTTGCACAGGTGCAGGCGGCTGGAGTTGCTGCGGTCGATGAAGTAGAACACCGGCAGTACGCCGCCCACCAGCTGGCTGATAAAGGTGGCAATGGCCGCGCCCTCCACGCCCCAGCCCCAGATACCCACCATCAGCACGTCCAGCACCATGTTGGTGCAGCCCGCGCCCACGGTGAACCAGAAGCCGAGGTGCGGCTTTTCGGCGGTGACGAAAAAGCTCTGGAACATATTCTGCAGCGCAAAGGTGGGCAGGGACACCATCAGGATGCGTCCATAGCGCACCGCATAGTCCAAAAGCTCCCCCTTGGCGCCCAGCAGCACGGCAATGGGCCGCAGAAACACAATGCCCAGCACGGCCAGCACACTGACCGAGATCAGAGCCGCCAGCAGGAACAGGGTGAAATAGCGGTCGGCCTTTTTCTGGTCGCCCTCGCCCAGCGTGATGCCCACGATGGCGCTGCCGCCGGTGCCCAGCATAAAGCCGATGGTGCCCAGCAGCATGGGCAGCGGCATGATGAGGTTGACCGCCGCAAAGGCCGTCTTGCCCACAAAGTTGGAGACACACAGGCCGTCCACGATGCCGTAGATGGAGGTGAACAGCATGGTGCCGATGCAGGGCAGCACGAACCGTAAAAGGCGGGAATAGGTAAAATGATCGGAAAGCTGGATCCGCTGCTTGGACATGGCGTCCTCCTTTCTGCACAAGGTGCAAAAAACGGGCCGGATAAATGTCCGTGAGTGCACGCCCGGCCTCGATCTGCTTCGTCACTACGGCAACGAAACCTCCGGCGGGGCGCTGTCTGCACGGCATCTTATCCGGCCCGTTTCAAATTACGTTGAAAACGGTCCTCCGATGAACCGAAAAAGAGCATATCAGAATTTATTTTTGTTGTCAAGGCAGAAAAATCAAAAAATCGGCATTCGAGGGTCAAAATTCATAAACTGTCTCTTTCCAACGTTTATCAAACCTGTTAAACTGATAAAAGTTTTTTATGGATCCGGAAAGGAGAACTCCTGTTTTGATGAAACGTTTTTATACCGCCATCGTGCGCCGCCGCAGGCTGGTGCTGGCGGTGTTTGCACTGGCGGCTGTGCTGAGCGTGTTCGCTGTGCGTCAGGTAAAGGTGGATTACGATATCAACGACTACCTGCCGCCGGAATCCCCCTCCACCACCGCCATCGAGGTGATGAACGGTGCTTTCACCGGCGGCATCCCCAACATGCGGGTCATGGTGCGGGATGTCACGGTGCCGCAGGCGCTGGAGTACAAGGAAAAACTTGCCGCCATCGACGGAGTGTCCTCCGTTGCATGGCTGGACGACAGTCTGGATGTGACAGTGCCTTTGCAGATGCAGGACACCGCCACGGTGGAGAGCTATTATAAGGATGGCTGCGCCCTGTTCACCGTGACGGTGGAGGACGAGAAGCGTCTGGAAGCCGTGGCTGCCGTGCGGGATCTGATCGGGGAGGGCAACGCGCTGGAGGGCGCGGCGGTCTCCACTGCCGTTGCCACCAACTCCACCGTGACCGAGGTGGCAAAGATCGCCGCCATCGCGGTGGTGTATGTGCTGTTCATCCTGATCCTGACCACCGATTCCTGGGCGGAGCCGCTGCTGGTGCTGACGGGCCTTGGCGCGGCTATCCTGCTCAACAACGGCACGAACCTCATCTTCGGCACCATCTCCTTTGTCACCAATGCGGCGGGCAGCATCCTGCAGCTGGCGGTGTCGCTGGACTACTCGGTGTTCCTGATCCACCGCTTTGCGGAGTGCCGGGCTGAAAACCCGGATGCCAGCCCGGAGGAGTGCATGGTGGATGCCCTGTGCAGATCCACCGGCTCCATCCTGTCCAGCGGCCTGACCACCGTCATCGGTTTTCTGGCACTGGTGCTCATGCAGTTCCAGATCGGCCCGGATCTGGGCCTTGCGCTGGCAAAGGGCGTGGTGCTGAGCCTTGTCACCGTGTTCACCTTTATGCCCGCGCTCACGCTGGCAGCGTATCAATGGATGGATAAGACCTACCACAGGCCACTGCTGCCCAGCTTTGACAAGTTTGGCCGCTTTGTGGCCCGCATCATGCTGCCCATGGCGCTGGTGCTGGTCATTCTGATGGTGCCCAGCTATCTGGCCTCCAACTCGAACCAGTATTACTACGGTGCCGCCCACATGTTTGGCGAGAACACCCGTCTGGGTGCGGACACCGCCGCCATCGAGGAGACCTTTGGCCGCAGCGACACCTACGTTGTACTGGTGCCGGAGGGCGACACCGCCACGCAGCAAAAGCTTTCGGATGCATTGCACGCCATCCCGGAGGTGACCGGCATCCTTTCCTATGTGGACAACGCAGGCGCGTCCATTCCGCCGGAGTTCGTGCCCGGGGACACGCTGGGGCTGCTGGTCTCCGGCGGCTACACCCGCATGGTGCTTACGGTGGATACCGACACCGAGGGCGATGCGGCCTTTGCGCTGGTGGAGCGGGTGCGCGCCACGGTGCAGCAATATTACCCGGACAATTATTATCTGGCCGGTCAGGGCGTGAGCACCTATGACCTGATGGACACCATCACGGCCGACATGGTCAAGGTGAACCTGCTGGCCATCGGCGCAGTATTCCTGATCCTGCTCCTCATGAAGCGGCAGCTGCTTTTGCCCATCATTCTGGTGCTCAGCATCGAGACCGCCATCTGGATCAATCTGGCCATCCCGTACTTCCGGGGCCAGTACGTGTTCTACATTGCCTATCTCATCATCAGCTCGGTGCAGCTGGGTGCTACGGTGGATTACGCCATCCTCTTCTCCGACCGCTATCAGGAGTTCCGCGAGACGCTGGGCCGCAAAGAAGCCGTTGCGGCCACGGTGTCCGCCGTGACCACCTCGGTCAGCACCACCGGCAGCGCCATGGCGGTGGTGGGCTTCCTGATGGGAGCCATTTCCACAAACCAGCTGCTGGGCCAGCTGGGCAATTTTCTGGGCGTGGGCAGTCTGGTGTCGCTGGCCATCGTGCTTTCGGCACTGCCGGGCTTTTTGTATCTGGCCGACCCGCTCATTATAAAAAAGAAAAGACAGCCGAAGGAGGCTTGACCGAGATGAAACATCGATTTGTGCGCCGGGTGTCGGCGCTGGCGCTGGCAGGCTGCCTGCTGGCGGGCAGCAGTCTGCCGGCCTTTGCAGCAGCCTCCGCTGCCAAGGAAGAGGTCATTTATGCAAACCTTACGGCCTCCGGTGCTGTGACCGGCGTGTACGCCGTGAACAGTTTTTCCGTGCAGGCGGGGGACACCGTTGCGGACCACGGCAGCTACACTGCCGTGCGCAACATGACCACGAGCGATGCCGTGGAGCAGAGTGGCGATACAGTCACGGTGCATGTGACCGAGGACGGCAAGCTCTATTATGAGGGCACCATGGACGCCGCCACGGCCCTGCCGTGGGTGGTAAAGCTGACCTATACGCTGGACGGGGCAGAAATCAGCCCCGACGAGCTGGGCGGCAAAAGCGGTGCCCTTTCCATCCGGCTGCAGGTGAGCCGCAACCCGGACTGCACCGGCAGCTTTTTTGACGACTACGCGCTGCAGGTGACCATGAGTCTGGACACCGGCCTTGCCCGGAACATTGAAGCACCGGGCGCTACGGTAGCGAATGTGGGCAGCAAAAAGCAGCTTTCCTACATTCTGCTGCCGGGCGCGGACAGCGACGTGACCGTCACTGCCGATGTGACGGATTTTGCCATGGACGCCGTTTCCCTGAACGGCGTGCGGCTGAACCTGAACCTCGACCTCGGGGATATGGACCTGACCGGGATGCTGGAACAGCTGCAGAGCGGCTCCGTGCAGCTGGACGATGGTGCCAACGCGCTGGCAGACGGCATTGCGCAGGTGCAGGCGGGCATCGACACCCTGAACGGCAATTCCGGTGCCTTGACCGGCGGCTCAGCCCGGGTGCGTGCCGCCCTCACCCAGATGCAGACCGCGCTGAACGGCATCTCTGCCTCCACCGACGAGCTGAACACCCTGCTGGATGCCTCTACCCAGATCCGGGACGGCATTGCCCGGCTGGATGAGGGCGCGGCACAGCTGGAACAGCAGGTGAGCTTTGAAGCCTACAAGGCCATCCTGAAAGAGAACGGCCTTGACCTTGACGTGGTAAAGGATGGCAATGCCAAGGCCATTGAGCAGCTGCAGGGCATGGTATGGATGATGCCGCAGCTCAAGGATGTGATCCTGCTTTTGCAGGGGTCTACGGCCAACATCGATGCCATGCAGACCTATCTCGACACCGTGAACGGCGGAATTGCCCAGCTGCACGAGGGCAGCAGCACCCTGAACGGCAGCTACGGCGAGTTTGATGCCGGAGTGCGTCAGCTGGCCGGTGTGCTGACCGGGATGCTGGGCAATCTCTCGGTGCTCACCGACGGCGTGAACCAGCTTGCCGCCCAGTACGTCCAGCTGGACGACGGCCTGAACGCCTACACCGACGGTGTAGCCCAGCTGAAGGCGGGCGTTGCGCAGCTGGCGGAGGGTGCATCGCAGCTGACCGGCGGCACCGGCGAGCTGCGCAGCAGCGTTTCCGGCATCGACATGGGTGCCCAGCTGGACGGCCTGCTGAACAGTCTTTCCGGCGGCGGGGAGGTGCAGAGCTTCACCTCGGCAGAGAACACCGAGGTGGGCGCGGTGCAGTTTGCGTTGCAGACCACTGCCATCACAGCCCCGGCTCCAGCAGCCCAGCCGGAACCGGCGGCTGTGACCCTGACCTTCTGGCAGAAGCTGCTCAAGCTGTTTGGGCTGTATAAAGGCTGACAGATTTAAAATTGTCTCCGCTTCGCTCTGACAATATCAGAGGAAAAATTATTTTTTATAGAAAGAAAGCCAGAAAATCTGCGGATTTTCTGGCTTTCACTTTTCACGGGGAAGGTCGTGGAGATAAACGGCATCTTGCCGCTGTCGGCCCGCGGCCGTCGCGCAGCGGAAAAGATGCATTTGACCGATACGGCCCGATCGGTGAAAAAGCAGTTCCGAAACGACCGCAGTCGTTTCGGAACTGCAAATTATAAAAATAATATTTCCGCTGTTTATGGCGCAGCGCACGCGGAGCCATTTTAAATCGTCTGCTTCCCGCTGACATCATTCAAAATGATATTCCACCAGTTCGCAGTTTTTGATGCCCGCAGCTGCGTATTCCTCGTTGGTCATATCGTAGAAATAGGACTGCACCACCCGGGCGATGCCGTTATGGGCTACCAGCAGATAGGTCTTGCCGGTGTCGGCCTTCAGCTCGTCCAGCAGGTTATAGATGCGCTGGGCCAGCTGCATCATGCTCTCGCCGCCGTCGTAACGGTCGGCGAAGTGGGTCTTGGAAACGCGGAACTCGCCGCCGTTGCGGGGCGTGCCCTCGTATTTGCCAAAGCACTGCTCCCGCAGGCGCGGCTCACACCGGGCGGGCAGGCCGGTGGCCTCGGCAATGGCCATGGCGGTGTCGGCGGCGCGGGACAGGGGAGAGTACAGGATCTCATCGATGTGCGCCCCGCTGGCTTTGACGGCTTCGCCCAGCTTCCGGGCCTGCTGGCGGCCCCGCTCGGTGAGGGGGCTGTCGGTCATGCCGCAGATCTTGTTTTCAACGTTCCAGACGGTCTCTCCGTGGCGGGTGAAATAAAGCGTATGCATGGGTGGCTCCTTACTGGTCGTATCCCGCCTCGATCTCGCGGATGCGGGTGTAGAAAAAGTCGTTGGCAGGGGTGGGCATCCCGTACTTCTTGGCCCGCTGGCGCACCACACCGGCAAACTCCTCCACCTCGGTGGGGCGCTTTGCCAGCACATCCTGCCGCATGCTGGGCATGCCCTCGGGGTTAAAGGTGGGCATCATGGCATCGATGAACTGCACATCGTTGTCCGGCGGCAGGGGCACGCCCTCAAGGTTCGCCAGCCGGATGACCTCCTGCATGGCCGCGCGCATCATGTCCTGTGCTTCGCCGGGCTGGCGCAGGCCGCCGTAGGGCTGGTCAAAGGCGGCTGCGGCCTGATTCAGGCCGTCATTCACCATCAGCTTGTTCCACTGCTTGTAAAGGATATCCCCACAGGGCTCGTTGGCAATGCCGCACTCGTCCAGATAGTCAGCCACGGCCTGCACACGGTCGGTCATCTCGCCGCTGCGCTCACCGAACTGGATCTTGCCCGCCTGATTGAACACCAGCGTGCGCCCGGTGCGGGTGGCATCCATGCCGATGGCAACGCTCCACAGGGTGTGGCCGGGATAGGCTGCATCAATGTGCTCCTCGCTGGTGATGCCGTTCAGCACGCTGAGGATCACGGTGTCCGGCCCTACGAACTTTGCAATGTCCTGAATGGCCTGTTCCAGCACCGTAGCCTTGACGGCCACCAGAAGCAGGTCTACCGGTTTGCCCTCGGCAGGGGTGACGTAACGAAAGCTGCACGCTTCGCCGTTGCAGACGACCGGTTCGGCAGAGTAGCGGGCAATGCGGTCCTCATCGGCAATGACCTGCACGCCGGGCATTTTGCGGCCGAACAGGATGCCCAGTGCGCCCAGACCGATCAGGGCCGAAGTTTCGATCTTTTTCATAAGTTCCTCCTGCATTTTATGCTTTTTTCAGTGTGCCGTCTGCGGTCAGGACGACCATGCTGCCCTCGTCGATGCCTAGGCGGGTGAGCTCTTTGTCCGGGTAGGGCAGGATGCGCCGCTCCCCGGCGGGGTCGGCCAGCGTGACATCGCACAGCACCGGCTGACCGGCGGGCAGCTCCTCGCAGCCATACATCTGCTCTTCAATGCGCAGAATGCGGTAGGTAGTCTCCATAGCAGCTAAACTCCTTTTTGTAAATACAGCATTTTTATTATAAAGCTCTGCGCGGGGCGCGTCAACCGCATTTGGCTTGACAGCCGGCCGCCCGGCTTGATAAAATAGGAATGATTTTTGGAACAGGGGGCAGTCACATGAATATTACGGAACTGCGTTATCTGGTGGCCATCCGCAAGTGGGGCTCCGTGAGCGCGGCGGCAAAGCAGCTGTATGCGGCCCAGCCCAATGTGAGCAAGGCGCTCAAGAATCTGGAAGAGGAATACGGCATCCGCATCTTTGAGCGCTCGTCCACCGGCATGATCCCCACCGAACAGGGACGGCATTTTATCCGGCAGGCAGAGCGAGTGCTGGACGAGGTGGACCGGCTGGATCTGGATGCCCGCAGCCGGCAGAGCAGCTGTGCGGAGCTGCGGGTGGTGCTGCCCCACGCCACCTACGCTTCCTACGCGACGGTGGATTTTTTGCAGCAGATGGCAGACAGCCAGCAGCTGCGGGTGCATATCCGGGAATCCGGCTCCATGGAAGCGCTGGACCATGTACTGCGGCGGGGCTATCATCTGGCCCTGCTGCGCTACGCGGAGGAGGATGAGGATTATTACCACCGCTACTGCGACCGTCACGGCCTGCACCGGGAGCCGGTGATGGAGTTTGAATACCGGCTGCTGACCAACCGCGAAGGCCCGTTGGCAAAGTGCGAAGTGACCGACATCACCCAGCTGAACAGCTATATGGAAGTTCTGCACGGTGATTTCCAGCTGCCCGGCGGTGAGGACAGCGGCCTGCGCTGGCATACGAACCCGAACCGCCGCATCCATGTGTATGAGCGGTGCAGCCAGTTTTCCATCCTGCAGAACCTGCCCAATGCCTATATGTGGGCTTCGCCCATGCCAAAGCGGGCGCTGGAACAATACCATCTGGTGCTCAGGAAATGCCCGGCCCAGCGCCAGCGCATGAAGGATGTTCTGGTCTATCCGGACAGGGGGACCCTGCGCCCGGAAGAGCAGACCTTTGTGCAGCTGCTGCACAAGCAGGCGGCGCTGACCGTGAAATGACCGCCGAAACCGGTTAAGAACTGGCAAAACATCGGAATGCGGAAAAACCGGAAAGCAAAGGAATTTGGCCGACAGCCGCAGTGCTTTATGCGCTGCGGCTGTCTTTTTGCTGATAAATCGAGCGAAAAAGAGACGAAACATCGGCTAAAAAACTTTGCGGCTATATGGTCTTTGATATGCCCCCATACCAGAAGCATATTATCACTTTTATGAAAAATATGTTAACATAGACCCAGAAAGCTGGCCGGGATGAATGGAAAATATGGAAAATGCTTCCATAATTCCGGCACAAAGAAAAAGGAGGTTTCTGGTATGATCAGTTTCTTACTCTGTCTGGCGATCCTGATCGTGGGCTACTTTGTCTATGGTAAGATCGTGGACAACACCTTCGGCCCGGACGACCGCGAAACGCCTGCTGTGCGCATCAATGACGGTGTGGACTACGTTGTGATGCCCCAGTGGAAGCTGTTCCTCGTTCAGCTGCTGAACATCGCCGGCCTTGGCCCCATCTTTGGTGCCATGCAGGGCGCATTGTGGGGGCCTGTGGTGTTCCTGTGGATCACCTTCGGCACCATCTTTGCAGGCGGCGTGCACGACTACTTCTCCGGCATGATGAGCGAGCGCAACGACGGCGCTTCCATCGCCGAGATCACCGGCAAGTACTTAGGCCCTGTGATGCAGAACGTCATGCGTGTGTTCTCGGTGGTGCTGCTCATCATGGTGGGTACTGTGTTCGCGGTGGGTCCCGCAGGCCTGATCGTGGAGCTGTGCAGTCAGAGCGGCGCTTCCGGCGTGCTCACCTCGCTGCTGTTCTGGCTCATCATCATTCTGGTGTACTACTTTATTGCAACCTTTATCTCCATTGATGCCGTCATTGGCAAGATCTACCCCATCTTTGGCATCTGCCTGATCATCATGGCCATCGGTGTCATCTTCGGCATCTTCACCAATCCCGCCTACACCATCCCGGAGATCTGGGATCACTTTGGCAGCATGCATCCGTCGGGCACTCCCATCTGGAGCTTCATGTTCATCACGGTGGCCTGCGGTGCAATCTCCGGCTTCCACTCCACCCAGTCGCCCCTGATGGCTCGCTGCATGAAGAGTGAAAAGCAGGGCCACTTCGTGTTCTACGGCGCAATGGTCTGCGAGGGCGTCATCGCTCTGATCTGGGCCGCTGCTGGCTGCAGCCTGTACGAGGTGACCGGCGGCCTGAACACCGGTCTGGCCGAAGCACTGGCCATGGGCCAGTCCAAGGCTATTTATGATGTCTGCTCCAAGACCATGGGCGGCGTTGGCATTGCTCTGGCAATGATCGGCGTTGTCATCTGCCCCATCACCTCCGGCGATACCGCGTTCCGTTCCGCTCGTCTGACTCTGGCCGACTGGTTCAAGATCGATCAGGACAGCTACGCAAACCGCCTGAAGCTCTGTGTTCCTGTGCTGGGCGTTGGTGCTTTCCTGGGCATCGGCAACGCACTGGGCTTCATCAACTACACCGTGATCTGGCGCTACTTCAGCTGGACCAACCAGACGCTGGCCATGATCGTTCTGTGGGCTGCATCCATGTACCTGTTCAAGGAGAAGAAGAACTACTGGATCACCGCTGTGCCCGCTACCTTCATGAGCGCGGTCTCTTCCACCTACTTCATTCTGGCTCCCGAATGCCTGGGCGGCCTGCTGAACGCCAAGACCGCAGAAGGCGCAACCATCTACAACACCGCCGTTGCATACCCCATCGGCATCATCTTTGCCATTGCAATGCTGGCAGTCTTCCTCCACGCAACGAAGAAGGCAGCCCAGAAGGCATGACACGATATATACAAAGATATATACAAATGATCTGCTGAATAAGGCACCCTCCGCTGAAATGGCTCGGCGGAGGGTGCCTTGTATTTTGCGGCGTTTCAGGCAAAGAAATCACGATTTGCGGAGAAAATTGAAAACGATTGAGCAACTTGCACAAAAGCAGGCCAGAAAGTTTGGCAGCAGCGGCTTTGACCGGTTCCGGGAAAGGTCTTTGCCGGGGAATTAAGAAAATTTGTCGTGAACGCGATAAAAATTCTTTGCGGGTATTCCGCGGAAGCATCTTGCCATATACTTTTTGATATGGGAACCATACCAGAAAAATATTAACTGCTTTATGAAAAAAGTGTTAACATGAAGCCAGAGATTGGTCAGAGCCGCAGCTGGGCACGCAAAATGCTGGCTGTGGTTTGAATCAAAAAGGAGGTTTCTGGTATGATTAGTTTCTTACTCTGTCTGGCGCTCTTGATCATCGGCTACTTTGTCTATGGCAAGATCGTTGACAACACGTTCGGACCGGACGACCGCGAAACTCCTGCTGTGCGCATCAACGACGGCGTTGACTACGTTGTGATGCCCCAGTGGAAGCTGTTCCTCGTCCAGCTGCTGAACATTGCAGGTCTGGGCCCCATCTTTGGTGCACTGCAGGGTGCTCTGTGGGGTCCCGTGGTGTTCCTGTGGATCACCTTCGGCACCATCTTTGCAGGTGGTGTGCATGACTACTTCTCCGGTATGATGAGCGAGCGCAACGATGGCGCATCCATCGCTGAGGTCACCGGCAGATACCTCGGACCTGTCATGCAGAACATCATGCGTGTGTTCTCTGTTGTGCTGCTGATCATGGTTGGTACCGTGTTCGCAGTGGGCCCCGCAGGCCTGATCGTTACCCTGTGCAAGAACAGCGGCATGTCCGGTCTGCTGACCACCACCCTGTTCTGGCTGATCATCATTCTGGTGTACTACTTCATCGCAACCTTTATTTCCATTGATGCCATCATCGGTAAGATCTACCCCGTGTTCGGCATCTGCCTGATCATCATGGCTGTGGGCGTTATCTTCGGCATCTTTACCAACCCCGCCTACACCATCCCCGAGATCTGGGCAAACTTCGGCAACATGCATCCGTCGGGCACTCCCATTTGGAGCTTCATGTTCATCACCGTTGCCTGCGGCGCTATCTCCGGCTTCCACTCCACCCAGTCGCCTCTGATGGCTCGCTGCATGAAGAGTGAGAAGCAGGGCCACTTCGTGTTCTACGGCGCAATGGTCTGCGAGGGCGTCATCGCTCTGATCTGGGCCGCTGCCGGCTGCGCACTGTACACCATCACCGACGGCAAGATGGCTGGTCTGGCCGAGGCTCTGGCTGCTGGTCAGTCTGCTGCCATCTACGACGTGTGTGCAAAGACCATGGGCGGCGTTGGCATTGCTCTGGCAATGATCGGCGTTGTCATCTGCCCCGTCACCTCCGGCGATACCGCGTTCCGTTCCGCTCGTCTGACCCTGGCCGACTGGCTCAAGATCGATCAGGACAGCTACGCAAACCGCCTGAAGCTCTGCATTCCGGTTCTGGGCGTTGGCGCTTTCCTTGGCATCGGCAACGCACTGGGCTTCATCAACTACACCGTGATCTGGCGCTACTTCAGCTGGACCAACCAGACGCTGGCCATGATCGTTCTGTGGGCTGCATCCATGTACCTGTTCAAGGAGAAGAAGAACTACTGGATCACCGCTGTGCCCGCTACCTTCATGAGCGCTGTGTCCTGCACCTACTTCGTGCTGGCACCTGAGTGCCTGGGCAAGATGATCAATACTTACGCAGACGGCAAGCTGGTCGCTTACAACACTGCCGTTGCATACCCCATCGGCATCATCTTTGCAATCGCAATGCTGGCACTCTTCATCCATGCCACCAAGAAGCACACCGCTTCTCAGAAGGCATAAGGATGTCTGCCGCACCGCATAAGCCTTAAACTCTGACACCCCCGCCGCTGCACCCCGCAGTGACGGGGGTGTTTTGACATAACAGACAAACCTTTTGTGCAAATCTTAGCAGCAGAAGGGGTTGCATTTTGAGGGCTGCAGTGCGAAAATAGAACCGGTGATTTTATTTGGAATGGCTGCAGCATCTGCGGCTGGACCGGAAACTAACAGTAAAGAAGGGAACTTCCATGATCTTCAAACCTGCACAGCTGGGTATGGCAAAGCTTGATAATCAGGAGCTGGTGGAGGACAGAAAGTCCTGCAAAAAGATCGGCCCCTGCGGCGTTGGCAAAAAGGCGCTGTACCTCAACAGCTTTTACATCGATCGCCGCTATTATCTGCCCTATGGCAGCATCAGCCGCGTGTTCAAGCGGGTGGCTATGAGCTCCGGCGGCTTTACCGGCAAGGGCATGTTTGCCTCCATGGCCTACCTTGTGGTGGAGTACGATGGCGGCAAGCAGAAGCAGTGCAACTTCAAGGACGAGCGGGATGTGGACAAGCTGCTGGAGGTGCTGGCCAAAGAGCAGCCGCAGATCCATCTGCTCAGCGCAGCCGGTGAACAGATGCTGCAGAAGAAGGAAGCCGAAAAGGCCTCCCGCAAGCTGCCGGAAAGCGAGCTGACCGACGATGCCCGTCACAGCATCACCGTGCTGCGCAGGGCAAAGGAATATCTGGAAGCAAAGCCGGAAATCGCCGATGAGCTGAGTGCAGCCGAGCGCCGCAAGCGCGCCCAGCTGCAAAGCAAGCCGGTGTACCGCTATGTGGCACTTGCCATCTTTGTTATGGGCATCGTCTCCGCGGCCTACGGCCTGTATGCCGTTACCACCCACACCGGCGGCTATGGCATCTACTTTGCACTGTTTGGCTTTGCAGCCATCTTCCTGTTCTCCAGCTACAACATGCTGCCCACTGCCCACAACAACCACAGCGCCATCATGAAGCGGGCCGAGAAGGCCGAAGCTGCTATGGCAGAATACGTGAAGCACTACCCGAACGGTGCCTTCCCGGTGCCCAGCCATTACGCACATCCCATCGTGCTCAAGCAGATGGCCGATGCCATTGAAGAGGGCCGCGCCGTCACCGTGCCGGAGGCTTTGACTGCCGTGGAAAACCGCCTGAAGTCCCTGAATGCAGACGTGCAGGTGGAACAGGAGGAATACGACGAGGTGGTGGTCATCAAAGCGATGTTCCTGAACCACGATTATCAGTAAAAAGTAAGCAAAGAGGGCTTTTCCTTCGGGGAAGGCCCTTTTGCTTTGCCTAACTTCTTGCACAGCAGAATCGTTCGTTTTATAATGAAAAAGGAGAGTCTTTACACCCACGAGTGGAGGAAACAGCTATGGATATGGTCACCCTTGGCAGCACCGGCATCACGGTGAACAAAAATGGCTTCGGCGCACTGCCCATCCAGCGCATCTCGCAGGAAGATGCCGTCTATCTGGCCCGCAAGGCTTACAAGGCAGGCATCCACTTTTTTGATACCGCCCGCGCCTACACCGACAGCGAGGTGAAGCTGGGCGAAGCCTTTGACGGCATCCGCACGGAAGTGTATATCGCCACCAAAACGGCAGCGCAGAACGCAGAGGACTTTTGGAAGGATCTGCACACCTCACTCACCAATCTGCGCACCGATTACATTGACCTGTACCAGTTCCACAATCCCGCATTCTGCCCGAAGCCCGGCGACGGCTCCGGCCTCTACGAGGCTATGCAGGAGGCCAAAGCCAAAGGCATGATCCAGCATATCGGCATCACCAACCACCGCCTGAAGGTGGCCCACGAGGCCATTGACAGCGGTTTGTACGAGACACTGCAGTTCCCGTTCAGCTATATCTCCGGTGAGCAGGAGCTGGAATTGGTGAACAAGTGCAAGGCGGCAAATATGGGCTTTATCGCCATGAAGGGCCTGTCCGGTGGACTGATCACCAACAGCGCCGCAGCCTATGCCTTTGAGGCGCAGTTCGATGGAGTTCTGCCCATCTGGGGCGTGCAGCGTGAAAGGGAACTGGACGAGTTCCTCTCCTATATCGACAACCCGCCGCGCATGACCGACGACATCCGTGCCGTCATTGAGGGGGATCGTGCCGAGCTGTGCGGCGAGTTCTGCCGCGGCTGCGGCTATTGTATGCCCTGCCTGGCAGGCATCGAGATCAACAACTGCGCCCGCATGAGCCTGCTGCTGCGGCGTTCGCCCTCGGCAGAGCATCTCAGCCCCGCAGGTCAGGCCAAGATGAAAAAGATCGAGGGCTGCCTGCACTGCAACCGGTGCAAGGCCAAGTGCCCATATGGTCTGGATACCCCCGCCCTGCTGGCCCGCAACTATGAGGATTACAAGCGCGTTCTGGCCGGTGAAGTAAAAGTTCAGTAACACAAAAGCTCCTGCCCATTCAGACAGGAGCTTTTGTGCTTTATGCGGCAGCTTTTGGCTGCTCAAAAATCCTCATCGATTCCTTATAGCAGTGTGCGAAGTACACGATCTCGGCAAGGGCGGTCAGCGCCCAGCTGCAGGGGTACAGTGCGTACAGCGAGGGAATGGTGTGAAAGTGCGCGAAGATGGTGTATACCCAGATCACCCGGAATACGCAGGAACCCATTACCACAATAATGGTGGGCACCACCGTCTTGCCAAGTCCGCGGGAAGCGGCGATGGTGCAATCCATAAAGGCGGAGATGCAGTAGGCAAAGCCCATCACGCCCACGCGCTTCATGCCGGCATCAATGACGGCGCTCTCGGTGGTGAACAGGGCAAGGAAGGTGCGGCCAAAGAGGAACAGGCTTCCGCCCAGGATCAGGCCCACACCAAAGGAGTAGGCCAGACTGATGAAATAACTCTTCTTTACGCGGTCTGGCTTGCCAGCGCCGTAGTTCTGGCTCATAAAGCTTGCACAGGCCATATAGAATGCGGCCATGCAGTCGTAGATCATGGCATCGGCATTGGCGGCGGCGCTGTTGCCCTTGACCATGAGAGAGTCGAAGGAGTTGACCCCTGCCTGAATGAACAGGTTTGCAATGGCGAAAATGGCATTCTGGAAACCGGACGGAAGACCAAGGCCCAGAATGCTCTTTGTTGTGGCGGGGTCCAGATGCAGCTTTTTGGTGTCCAGCACGTAACAGTCCTGCACTTTGGTCAAAGCGTGCAGGATCAGCCCGGCAGAGGCGCACTGCGAAATGGCACTGGCCAGCGCCACGCCCATGACGCTTAACTGGCACACGATGACAAAGAACAGGTTCAGTGCAATGTTCAGTGCGCCCGCAATGGACAGGTACATCAGCGGCTTTTTGGTGTCGCCGATGGCGCTGAACACAGCGTTGCCGAAGTTGTACAAGGCCAGAGCGGGCATACCAAGGAAGTACACCCGCAGGTACAGGATGGCACCGGGCAGCAGGTCGTCCTTGGTGTTCAGCAGCCGCAGCATGAAGGGGGAACCCAGCAGGCCGACGAACAGCAGCACCACACCCGCGATCAGGCTGACGATGGCGGCGGAGTGGACAGTCTTTTCCACATCGTGCTCGTGCCGTGCACCGTAGAAGCGGGCCACCAGCACGTTGATGCCGCCGCTCAGGCCGATCAGGAAGCCGGTGAACAGGCTGACGAGGATGCTGGTGGAACCCACCGCGCCCAGCGCTGTAGAGCCTGCAAACCGGCCTACCACGGCCACGTCCGACATGTTGAACAGCACCTGCAGCAGGTTGGAAAGCGCCAGCGGAAGACTGACCAGAAAGATCTGTTTGGCCAGAGGGCCTTCGGTCAGTGTTTTGGTATTTGATTTCATGTTCTCTTTTTATCCTTTAACCTAAACCGTGCCCGCGCACACCGGGGCACACCTCTATTATATGGGCCGCTGCGGCTTTTGCAAGATAGCATCGACATTTCATATTTGATTTTTTTGTGCGGCTGTGCTATACTACTTTACACCGATGAAATGAATATGTGCGATCGTAGCTCAGCTGGATAGAGCGTTCGGCTCCGACCCGGAAGGCCAGAGGTTCGAATCCTCCCGGTCGCACCAGAAAATGCCGTGAAATCGAAAGATTTCATGGCTTTTTTGTTTTGTAAGCCATGGCTGCACGGTTTCTGCACGGTTTTTGCACGGTCGGTGTTTTCCATGTCCGATGATGTAGGGCGCTGTATTGCATTGCAATCAGTGCCCTTTTTTGCATCAGGTGAGCAGGGCCAGGCGCAGCTTTGCCTTCATTTCCGGGTCGGCATCCTTGAGCAATTCCAAAAGAGCCGTCATGGAGATGGTGGGTTCGCCTGCGGCGGGTACAGCCTGCGGGCTGGAGGTGTCGGGCTTGGCATAGAAGCCGCTTTCAAACTTCTTGCCCAGCTCCACACGGGAGGACTGCTGGATATGGGCGTAGGTGTTCACCAGCATATCCGCACTGGCGTGACCTGTGGTCCCCTGCACCGCCTTGATGTCACCGCCGGAGATCATCAACTGGTAGGTGGCACTGGAGTGGCGCACCCCTTTGGAAACCCAAGAGAAACGCCCATCAACTGCGCTGCTCGTCCTCAGCCAGTGCGCTGATCCGCTTGCCTATGGCCTTGACCAGCGGAACGACAAGCACATTTCCCATGGTGAAATAGCGCATTGTTTGGGCGGTTGAGATGCGATTGGTGTACCCGAGGAACGGATGGCGAGAAACGGGATAGAATCAATCACTCAATCAGCCAAGTTTCTTGCAAAATCAAAAAGACTACTACAAAGGGGTTATGTTCTGTGTTATAATTGCCTTACAGCGTTGAAAAGGAGGAATCTGTAAAATGGAAATTCTAGGAGTGCTTCTTGCGTTTGTCGGGTTTGCACTTGGAATATATGAAATAATCAATACGCTTAGAGGAAAAGAAAACAAAAGAGTATTGTGTGGCGTAGCGATAGCATATCTTGGCTACGGTGTGTGCTATTCAGTGTCTCAAAAAGATTTGAGGCATCTTGGTGTTGCATTTTTATTTGGGTTGATTTTTTATGCAATAAAAGTCCTGTGCGGTTTCTTAAGAATGGTTGCTAAACATGAAAAGCGTAGTTTTAGGAAAAATTTAATAGTGTTAGCAGTTCTGCTGGTGGGTTTTATTGCCGGAATGATGCTCCCATATGATAAGGCAGAAGAAGCTAAAAGAGTCGCAGAATCAGACGCTAGGGTGATGGAAAAAGCGGCAGTATCAGAACAAGTGGCAAATAGCAGAGTTGAAAGTGAAGCAACGACAAGCAGAGAAGCAGAATCGCAGCAGACTGCGGAAGAAATAACCGCTGAATCCGGCGAAATCGAAAAAAATTCTTCGACTACTGCTTCTTCGACGGATGATAGTAAAGAAATTAAGTCTTTCTTGAAACGAAACAAAGAAGTGTCTGAAACGTTTGCTAAAAATCTTGAAGATGCGCTGTCGCTAACGGGGCTTGGCTATACGCTGGATGATATAAGCTGGTTTGAGCAGACGGATGACTGGACTGCCGGTAAGCGTTATAATGCTCAAATCAATATGGAAGACTACATTCAAATCGCTACGATTGGCGATGAGATTTACTCCATCAAAAACACGCAGAACAGTGAAACTGACAATTTCCTTTATAGGAATGAGAATTTGAAGCCTGATGCAGGGGAAATCGCTGATGGCTCCATTCTGCTGACGGATGGTGAACTGGGCGCCTACGGAAAAGAAGTAACCACTAAAAGCGGTTATAAATATGTTTGGTATACAATTCCTACTGGAAACTACACAGTCGAAAATAAGGCAAAGCAGTCTACGGTTTTCGTTGTGTCCGATTCCAACTCTGATGATGTAAGTGAATGTCTTAAATTAGCAAGTGATGGCGAAAAGACAAGGTTGACGGTCAAGAATGGTTACCACATTGAACTGTCCATGTATGCACAGATTCTTTTGATGCCTGAACAATAAGGAAAAGGCGAGTATGTTTATTGAGAGTACGATTAGAGTGATGGAGTAAATATAGAGGAATCTTATGCACGTTCGACCGCAGATTGTTTATAAGTATAAATCAATATCTACACAGACTGACTTTAATCGTGTGGTAGATATTATAAAAAGTAATCATATTTATTTGCCAAAGCCTTCTATGCTGAATGACCCCATGGAAGCAAATGCCTTACAAGTGTATTTGGATTGTGTGGGGGCTGGATATACTTTTGATTGCGGAAAAGTACACCCTATTATAGAAGAGTGGCAAAATAGGTATAGAATTCTTTCGGTTTCTGCAATTCCTGATTCACCGATTATGTGGGCGCATTATGCTAGTGGATACTCTGGCTGTTGTTTGATTTATTCAACAAAAAAGACATTTTCAAAGATTGAGCCTATAATTTATACGGATATTACATTTAGCTTATCTGATGAGGATTTTATGGACGAGGACATACCGTCAGAAGCGATTGAAGAATCGCTCCGTTTTAAGCATAAAGATTGGGCGTATGAAAATGAATGGCGGTTAATTCAAAATGAAGATGCCGGATTTTTGAATTATGAAGTGTCAGAATTGGTTGGAATTATTATCGGCGAGAATATGAGCTTGGATAAACGAAAGGTGCTGGTTAAACTCTGCAAAGATAAGTGCATCCCTTGCTTTCGTACATACACAATGAAAAGCTGGAATGAAATTGCCTTTGCTCCGTATGATTTAATGGAATCAGAAAAGACTGAATATATTACACCAGGAGAAATGAAACGGTATATTCAAGAAGGACTGGAAAATGGAAGATGTTCCAATAATGAAAGAATGATTTTCAATGCGTTAAATGAAAAAGTATTACGAAAAGAGCATTATTAAATAAACTGGATTTCTGAAATGCAGGGAGAACGAAAATGAAACCTGTTGAAGCAGGGTTTGATTGGGGAATGTTTTGGCAAGCTGCAAGTGCGATTGCCACTGCTTTTGCCGCAATTATAGCACTTTGGCAAACAAGGTATCAAAATCGCAAAAAGGTTAAGATTACGTTCAATGAAAGCGTAATTTATGCGTTTGGTGGTTCTTTGGAACTTGCAGATAAATGCCAGTATGTATCGCTCGAAGTTGTAAATACTGGAAACCGAAAAATCATTATCAGCAGTTATGGTATAAAACTTCCAGATGGTTATAAATGGGTTATACTTCAAGAGCCAACACCAGCAGGAATTACTAAGCTCCCGGCAGAACTAGATATAGAACAATGCGTTTCCTTCGCGTGGAAAAAAGATAAGTTTATAATGCAACTTCAAAATTTGAGTAATTATCCAAGAGATAAAAAAGTTCCGTTCTTTGTTCAAGATACGGCTGGAACGTACTATATATTCAAATCACCCAAAACCATTCAGCAATATTTAGATGAAGCTGAAAAGCACAATAAAAAAGAGGGGAGGTCCCAATCATGACCGAACAAGCACTCCGCAAAATGATTGCTGCAGGGGAAAGCACCCGGCAGGAGTTTAAGTCGTGGGTGAAGTGCAAGGACTACCGGCAGCGGAAAGAGCTTGCGGTGAAAAGTGCGGTTGCGCTGGCAAAGAGCGGTCACCAGACGGGAAAGAAAATGGAAGGCGTTGCATCGGCAGCTTTGAATAGCCCGAAATACAGCAGCACGACCAAAACTCTTGCAGGCAGCGTTCTCTCGCAGTCTGACAAGAATCGCTAAATAACCTAAAATGGGGCGTACAGTTTACAACTGTGCGCTCCATTTTTTACAACAGAAATCAAATATAAAGTGATATTACGTCGAATTATTTGAGAAATTGCCGGAAAATCCATGTAGATAACATTGGAAAATTGTGGTATAATAATACCAACCAGAAAGGAGGGTTGTGCTATGGACAACAACCAACTACAGTACATCAAAATTCAATCGCAATACGCTGATAAGGTAGAGCAATTTGAAAAGTGCGTTGTCAAAGCCGCAAAGCTGACACACGCGATTGCTGACACGGCTGAGAAAAAATGCAAGCAGGCGCGGATGGCAATGAAATCTGGCAACATAGATGTCATGCGGAATACGATTCAGCAGTACATCTGCCAGTACAGACAGGATTGGTCGCGTTTCCGGGATGTTCGGATACAGCTTGTAGATGGGAACACCTATGCACAGCTCTCTGCCGTTGACCTTATCCAGCAGCTACATTGTGTTATCACGCTGGTGTACAAGGATACTGCGTTGAAAACGGTGAACAAAGAAGCATTCCGAGAGTGCGGTAAAAGTTTGCTGAAGCAGTCCAAAATGTTTACCGATAAAGAGCTAGATGCTATGTTTGCGTAAAACAGGATAGCTGAAAATAAGCAAAGCCCACAAGCTGGATATAAAATCCGGTCTGTGGGCTTTACCATATCAGGAGTAATATTTCTGTGTGTGGTTGCCGGGACGAAGTGCTTCTGGAACTCAACGGCAAGACCTATATGCTGTCCCTCAAGGTCTACGAAACGGTGAAAACCGATGTGGCCTATGTGCAGGATAAGACGGTCAGCCAGATTCAAGCAAAGGATCGGATTCTCGAATATCTGAAGCATAAGCCGTCGATTACGAATCAGAAAGCTCAAGAGCTGTGTGGGTTTAATAAGAATCAAACCTATTATATCCTGCACCAGATGTGCAAGGACGGAATCTTGCAGCCTGATGGCGTAGGCCGAGGAACGAAGTACAAAAGCGTGAAGTGAAAATTTACGCTGACTTTTACGCTGAAAGTTTGATTTACGCTGAATTTGCGCTGAAAAACGCGCGCCGCGCGATTAGCATTTTTGCCGCGCGTTTTCTGCGGCTCAATTCTCCGGCCTGCCGTGGTCGCAGCCGAGAGAAAGATAACGCTTCATCTCCCCTCTCAGCACCATCTGTGCATACTCCAAGGGCTTATTATACAGCAGCCAGTCCAGCTCTGCCCGCTGTGCCGGGGTGTTGCCGTACTCATCCTCGACGGCGATGCAGTCGATGGCAAGGGTGGTGCCATCCTCGAACCGGGCTTCCACCCGGTTGCTGTCCGTGTTGTAGCGGCAGGGAAGTAGTTTGTTCATGGTGAACCTCATTTCTATATCAAACGGTGTCTGTTCGGATGTCCTAAACCCTGCCATAGAACCGATGTGTCATGTAAGATTGTTGTTTGGATAAAACTGGAAGATTTTGCACAATAAATACCGTTGAAATCCAGCTTTTGGGGCTGTGCGAAACAGCCTGTTTTGTCGGGCTGATTTTAGCTCTGCACACTTTTGCACATTTTCTGCACATCGCAAGGATGGATAACAGGTGCAAAGGCGTGCAAGCAATGCAAAGGATGCAACAGAATAACAACGGCAAAATAACGGTGATTCGATTAAAATGACGTTTTAACGTCAAATGATGAAATGGACAAAATGTGCCATTCGGTTCCTACGAATCAGTAGGCCGGGGGTTCGAGTCCCTTCCATCGCACCAAGAATCCCCGACACACTTTCGTGTGCCGGGGATTCTTTTTGCGCGATCGGGAGGATTCGAACAGCAACGACGACGACCGCAGCCAGCGGCTGAAACAGGAAGGAGTTGTTGGGGCCGCGTTCTGATTTTTCAAAGCCCTGCCAAGGGGCTGCAGAAAAATCAGCAAACGCAACCCGTCAGGCCCTGCACAGCAGGGCAAGCAATCAGCCCAGCGGGCTGTTGCTTAGTGCGCGGTTGCCAACCTGTAGGAATGTCTAACAAGAGGACTACTGTTCATCCGGGAAAAAATCGAACTGTCCTGAAACCCGTAGAACACATTCGTGTTCTGGTTTTTCTTTTTTCAGTGCGCCGGGAGGATTCGAGCTATCCTTTTTTGTTTTTCATCCAGATGCGGTACAGCCCGTCTGTGATGAGGGTCTCCCGGTATAAAATGGGGGTGCAGCATGCTTCCCGGATGGGAATGGGCAGATTGCCGGTGGCGTAGAATGCTGTCTGCGGGCCAAGCTCTGCGCAGAAACGTTCCGCCAGACCGTCCAGCAGGCTGGCGGTGCCCAGTACAAAGCCGTTCTGCAGGCAGGAAGAGGTGCTCTTGCCCAGAATGGATGCAGGAGCCTTTGCGGCAAGGTCGATCTGCGGCAGCTGAGCAGTGTTCTTTACCAGTGCGCTCAGCGAGAGCTGCGGCCCGGGTAGGATCACCCCGCCCACAAGCTCCTGCTTGGCATTGACTGCCATCATGGAGATAGCGGTGTCGGCAGAGATCACTACCAGCGGCCCGGAACACTCTGCCAGTGCAGCAACAGCACCGCATAAAAGCTCGGCACCCAGCTGGGCGGGGTTGTCCAGCCGAAGCTTGATGCCGCTTTTCAGGCCGGGGCCGACCGTCAGGATGCGCGCATTGCAGAGGATACGCAAAGCGGAAAGAACCCGGCCGCTCAGCACGGGCACTACACTGCCCAGAATACCGCCTTCAATTTGTGCCGGCGATGCACCGTGCAGAGAGAGCAGATTCACCAGACGGATGGCGTATTCGTCCACCGTTGCGGCGGTATCAGAGTGCAGCCGTCCACAAAAACGCAGAGTATCCTGCTCGTAGCCGCCCACGGTGATGTGGGTGTTGCCAATGTTGACGGTGAGTATCATAAACAAAGCCCTCCTCTGCAGCGCAATATAATGTATATATAATATAATAGCGCACCCGAATAGCGCGCCCGCCGCGGATGTTGACACAGGACATGGCGCTTCTCCTTTATGTAATAAGTATAGTTACCTTACACAGGATGCTGGGGGATGACTCCATAATACGTTCTGTGCATTGTCTTGTCAAGAAAAAGGCACGCCCTGAAACGGGTGAAAAACAGGGAGATCCTTTATTCTGCAAAGAAAATGGAAAAAATCTGACAAAAAGTGTTGACAAGGAGGCGGGGGTGTGGTATTATACTTGAGCGCCAAGCGCTGAGGCAAAAGAATGACTTCCAAAGCCTCAGCAGGAAGCCCTTGAAAAGAACCAATAGACGCTGAAAAGTTCCAGTTTGTTCTGAGAAACTTCTTGGATGTCCAAGTTCAGAAAGTTCAAAAGCTTCTAAAAAATAAGGCTTGACAAAAAACCACTTCGGTGGTACAATAAACAGGTCGTCAGCCGCAAGGCTGAGGCGCACAGGACCTTGAAAATTGAACAATATCGAAAAACTTGTAAGGAACCTTTTAAGTGTTTGGAAAAACACTAAAAACAATTCCAAAAGTAATTCACACAGGACGCAAGCGATTGCGTGCTGAGCGAACAAGATTTAACACTTTTAAGTGATAAATATCATTTATAAAGAGTTTGATCCTGGCTCAGGACGAACGCTGGCGGCGCGCCTAACACATGC
>ENA-OWOF01000079-OWOF01000079.1-gut-metagenome-genome-assembly--contig:-NODE-79-length-44078-cov-31.853640_pt1 | contig 44078 bp, 43 predicted proteins | sample MGYA00248255_ERZ651790 | MGnify/ENA primary metagenome ERZ651790 (study PRJEB26908, sample SAMEA4031711) | gut metagenome | biome: gut; feature: normal infant; material: stool | place: China | collected 2015...
CTCGTAAACGAGGTGGAAGAATTATAAACATGTCATCGCTTTCTGGTTTGAAAGGAATGGTAGGTCAGGTAAATTATGGTACAGCAAAAGCAGCGCTAATAGGAGCGACAAAAGCTTTAGCTCAAGAGGTAGCCCCTCGTAACATCACAGTGAATGCAGTGGCTCCAGGTTTCATACAAACAGATATGACTAAGGATTTGCCACAGGACGAACTTAAAAAGTTAGTACCTGTAGGACGTTTCGGGAAACCAGAAGAAGTGGCAGCATTGGTAGGCTTCTTGGTTTCGGATGACGCAGCCTACATCACTGGTGAGGTAATCAGTATAAATGGTGGTCTTTATACATAATCGCTATTACATTCCAATCATTCATAATATAATTAAGGTATAATAAGTAATGGAAAGAAGAGTCGTAATTACAGGTATGGGTATTTGGTCATGCCTTGGTACTGACCTAGAAACGGTCAAGAATTCATTATATAATGGAAAATCAGGTATAGGCATACAGCCCGAACGTTTAACATATGGTTACCGTTCAGCATTGACTGGCATAGTTGAGGAACCTATCATAACAAAGAAAATGCTTGATCGTCATACTCGTGCAGGAATGTCAGAAGAGGCAAAGTATGCATATATGTCTAGTCTACAGGCATTCTGTCAAGCCGGCATCTCCGATGAATACTTACTTAATAATGAGGTTGGATGTATTTTCGGTAATGATTCTTCAGCTAAACCGGTCATAGAAGCATCCAAGATTATGGATGAAAAGCATGACTCAGCCATGTTGGGGTATGGAATTATTTTTCAGTCCATGAATTCCACTGTCAATATGAATCTCAGTACAATTTTCCACCTTAGAGGAGTTAACTTTACTGTCAGTTCGGCTTGTGCCAGTGGAAGCCATTCCATCGGTTTGGGTTTCATGATGATAAAACAAGGTTTGCAAGATATGGTGCTTTGTGGAGGAGCCCAGGAGACCAATTATTATTCTATGGCTTCTTTTGATGCTCTTGGTGCTTTTTCTATTCGTATGAATGAGCCAACTAAGGCGAGTCGTCCGTTTGATCGTGATCGTGATGGTCTGATTCCAAGTGGTGGTGCAGCTTCTTTGGTATTGGAAGAGTATGAGCATGCTAAGGCTCGTGGTGCTAATATTTTAGCAGAAGTCGTTGGCTATGGCTTTTCAAGCAATGGTGGCGGTATCAGTCAGCCGTCTGATGATGGTAGTGTTATAGCCATGACCCGTGCGCTCAATATGGCAGGAGTTAAGGAAGACGATATCGATTATATCAATGCCCATGCTACCAGCACACACCAAGGTGATATGTATGAAGCGATAGCGCTCAACCGTATGTTCAATGGAAAACATGCTCTAATTTCATCGACTAAAGGTATGACAGGACATGAATGTTGGATGGCTGGAGCCTCAGAGGTTGTCTACAGCACGTTGATGATGCAAAATAATTTTGTGGCACCTAACATTAACTTTGAAAATCCTGATGAGTATTCCGAAAAATTAAATATAGCAGCCAAGACTTATGATACAGAAATAAATACAGTTTTGAGCAATAGTTTCGGCTTTGGAGGTACCAACTCTGCTTTGGTGATAAAAAAAATCTAAAAATGTTGTTTTGAAAAAAATAATTATGAGAAAAATTCTATTGTTTTTAATTGTAATTATGGTTACATTGACAGTAGGTGCACAGAAAATACTGGAGGGTACAAAACCTTCTTTAAAGGGTGTAAACAAAATCAGGCTTAAAATAGATTTTTCAGAAACGAAAATTGACAATAAGACTGTCGCTGATTGGTTGGAATACCGGCAAGCCTCTCAGCCTAAGTATAATGCAAAAAATGAGCTTGAAAATGAATTGAAACCTGTCGTCCAAGAAAAAGTAATAAAATCTTTGAATAATAAATTGTCAAAGAAAGGAGCCTTCGTAACTCTTAACAGCAATGCAAAATATACATTGCTTGTTAAACCTGTAAGCGTATCGATGAAAGGTGATAATACTAATGATTGTTACATATTGGATGAATTTGGCAATATACTTGTTAAATTTCATATTTCTGGCTCAGGTGGTCATTGGGGAACAATGAGTAATTTATGGGGAGATGGCTATGAAGATTCTGCAAAAAGTATTGCTTCTTTTGTTGTAAAATGTTTTGAGTAAGCAACAATATCATAAAAACAAGCAGATAGCATATAGTTAAGTGTAATAAAAAATATCGTGTATGAAAAGATTATTATCTATTGTAATGTTATTGTTGTCTGTCGTAGGAATTTATGCAGACAATCCAGTGACAGTCAAGGCAGGTAATCCTGTTGTTTTCAATGAGACGTCTCAGGCTCTTGTTGTTGTGGACTATTCTAAGACTATGGTCAAAGATCAGACATTGGACGCTTATTTGAAGAGTCGAGGAGAAGATTTTGTACGTGACTGGCCACAAGATCAAGATAAGGCTTTAGAATATTTTGTAGTCCGATTTAATAAGAAAAATAAAAAAGGAATGCAAATTGGTAGGCATTTAACTGATGCCAAGTATAAGATGGTTATCTATGTTGACTATATGGATATGGGTAACGGAGGCAGTTCTTTTAATCCTTTTGCTAGTGTCAAGGCCGGTGGAGTAATCATGAAAGGTCGTTGTGATGTTATTGATGTGAAGGCAGGTCAGTATGTCTGCCGAATGGCGTTTGATGAGGTAAAGGGGTTAGGAAATCCATCTGAGACAGTACGCTTAGGCATGACCTATTTTGAGTTGGCAAGCAATATATTCAAGTTAGCAAAGGACGCTACTGGTAGCGTAGAATATTGTGGTGCGATAGCTAAGCCTACGAAAAAGGTTGTGAAGCGAGTGGTTGAAGCACCTGTTGAAATAGCAGCAACTGCAAGTAATGCCGTAGCAAAAAGTTCAACACGTTCTGCTTCAACAGTTCGTAAGGGAGTTTCAGCTCGCAAGGGTACCGTTTCTCGTAAAGGGGCATCTGTTCGCAAACCTAACTCTCAGTTGAAAAAAACTGCAACAGTAACTTCCACTGCTGCTACTCCAAAAACGCGTAAAGTGAAGTATATTGAGGTGGATGAGAATGGTAATGAAACTGAAGTCATCTACGTGAAGAAAGGAACTAAGACCCCAGTTGAGATTGAGGAGAACGAAGAGATAGAAAGTGTTGCCCCAGAAGTTGAACCAACTCCAGCTCGCAAGAAAGTAGTGGCAAAAGGTAATAAAGTTCCTAAGACAGTGTTGAATGCCGTTTCTAACTTAAAAATAAAGAACTCTGTAGGCGGTGATGCTAAATGTCTGAAAAATGAAAGCGCATTGAGCGTGTATCTGGATTTTTCCAAATGTGAGATCAATAATAATAGCGAGCGAGATTTCGTGAAAAATATGGCTACGAGTGCAGATAAAAGAGAACGAGAGAGTAATTTTGCAGATAAGTGGGAAAATACTTATAAGCCGAGTCTTACTTCTATCTTTATTTCCAAAATGAACAAGGAAATGAAAAAACTTCGTCTACGTGGCACTACAGAGCAGGGAAACAAATATACTCTAAAAGTGGCATTGAAGAAAATAGATGATAACGGAAATACGTTAGCTGACTATATGATAGTAGAAACTGCTACGGGAAAAGTTGTTCAAATTATGCAGATGAAATCAAAAGGTGGACACTTTGGTGATTATATAGGACTGTTAAAACAGGGCTTTGAGGCTGCAGGAGAAATTTACGGTGAACTATTAGCAGACCGAATTGATTAATTCTATCATTGGCTATCTGTCACAAATAGTTTGCATTTTATTAATATTAAATTTTTAGGTTTATGAAAAAGAGTATTAAAAAAATGGCGGTAGTTGCCATGATGTTGGTTGCAGGTTCAACCATGACGGTAAATGCGCAGTTGCTGAGTGAGAAACCACGTGTTCACATAGGTATTCGTGGAGGCGTTTCTGCATCTTCTTATTCTGGAGATGGCATAAAATCCAAGATTTTTCCTATGGGTGGATTCGCTGTTGATTTTAAAGTAGCTCCATTACCATTGTATCTTGAGTCTGGTTTGTATTATGTAAATAGAGGTTATAAGTTGGATATTCCTGATGATTATTATTATGATGATGAATCGACGAATAATCAGGCTATAGAAATGCCTATTGTAGTAAGCTACCACTACTATTTGAATGATAAAATGTCTATTCAGCCTTTCTTTGGTGGCTTTATCTCTCAAGTTTTTGATGGCCCAAACGATGATTTAGATTATGGTTTGCGTCTCGGAACTGGCTTCAACTATGGTCGTGCTTATGCAAGCATTGGCTATGATTTCGGCTTGAAGAATTGGGGTGAAGATGGATATTCATCTAAGTCAGGTCTGTTCTTCTTCAATATCGGTTTCAACTTTCTTGGTTCAAAGTAATTGAAATATAACTCTTTGGGTTGTTTTGTACAGAGCAACCTAAAGAGTATAAATGAGTTTCTAGTACAGAAGTATTAGTTAATGCGATATAGTTTCACATAAAAAATAAAAAATGAAAAAAATCCTATTGCTTTTAGCTGCAATTATGGTTACATTGACCATAGATGCACAGAAAATGAAATTCAGTGGTGACAATTCTTGTATAAAAGAAAATGTTACAGCAAAGTTAGTCATTGATGTATCTCATGCGACTTGGGAGAAGAAAGAATCTTTTAGGGGTCATTTTTCAGATGAATTTGATGAGATATTGAATATTTCTAAACTCTCTTTTATAGATGGTTTCAATTCAAATAGCCAAGGATTAAAGTTAGAAGAATCAAGCAATGCTCCTAAATATGAAATTAAAATTTCAGCTACCAATTTCTTTCAAAGGAAAGGTTGGGGACCATACGGACGTATGGTGTTAAAGATATGGGGCAATATTGAAGTCGTGGAGATAAAAACTTCTCAAACAGTTTATTCTGCAAAATTAGATGGTTTTATAGGACATGCGGATTTTAAAACAACCGATCGCTTTGCAAAGCTTTTTATGGAGTTGGGCAAATCTTTTTCTAATAAATAATCTTTAATATATGAATTTGTTTCAATCCGAAAGCGATAGATACACTCAAGAACACCTTTCAGCTCGTGAGGCACAACGTCAGGCTGAGTATATCGCTTGGGGACCAATCATCTTTCAAGTTTCCCGACTCATGGTAAAGTTGGGAGTACTGGATAAACTGCGTGATAATACAGATGGCTTGACGCTTGCCGAATTACAGCAGAAGACAAAAATGTCGGAGTATGCGCTTAAAATTCTATTAGAAGCATCGCTTAGTGCAGGTACAGTCTTAATAGACAAGGCTACTGATCGTTATACGATTTCAAAAACCGGATGGTTTTTGCTTAATGACCCTGCCACTCGTGTTAACATAGAGTTCAACCATGATGTCAACTACCGTGGAATGTTCTATCTTGAGGAGGCTCTTAAAGAAGGTAAACCGGCAGGACTGAAGACTCTCGGTGATTGGACTACTATCTATGAAGGACTTTCTAAGCTCGAGCCACAGGTGCAGAAAAGTTGGTTTGGTTTTGATCATTTCTATAGCGACCATTCTTTCGATACAGCTTTGGAGATTGTATTTAGCAAGAAGCCTAAACACTTGATGGATGTCGGTGGCAATACAGGACGCTTTGCGCTTCGTTGTGTTAATTATGATGAGGATGTAAACGTTACAATCGTAGATCTTCCTGGACAAATCGGCATGATGAAAAAAAATGTAGAGGGCAAAACGGGTGCTGACAGAATAGGAGGCTACCCAACCAATATTCTTGAAGAAAAGAATGAATTGCCTGCAGGAAAATGGGATGCCATTTGGATGAGCCAATTCTTGGACTGTTTCTCCGAAGATGAAATCTATAGCATTCTTGCCCGTGCTGCAAAGGTGATGAACGAGAATACCACCTTATATATAATGGAAACCTTCTGGGATCGCCAAAAATATGAACCGGCATCGCTCTGCTTGACTATGACAAGTGTTTATTTCACGGTAATGGCAAATGGAAATAGCAAGATGTATCATTCTGATGATATGATAAAACAAATAGATTGTGCCGGATTGAAAGTTGTGGCTATTCATGATGGTATAGGGCAAGGACATACAATATTAGAAGTAAAACTTAAATAATTAGATAAATAAAAATGGAAAGAAAAGTAATTGAAGAGAAAGTAAGAAATTTCCTCATTGAGGATTTGGAAATTGAGGAAGAGAAGATTGCGCCAGAAGCAAAGTTAAAGGATGATCTTGGTATTGATAGCCTTGACTTCGTTGATATTGTTGTTATCGTGGAGAAGAACTTTGGTTTCAAAATTAAGCCAGAGGAAATGCAGGGGGTTGTAACCCTTAGCCAGTTCTGCGACTATATTGAGAGCAAGGTAGGCTAAGTGAAGAATACGACATTCGGCAGTGCTTGGATGCATCGCCAATTAATCAACTCTTTAAGAGTGATGGATGTGCGGGCACTGTACCTCTTTTCCACCCTTTTTATCATGCCAGTATGTCTACTTCTCAATACCAATAATAGTCGTACAATTGCATATCGCTATTTTCGCAAGCGGTTGGGGTATAGCAGATTTCGTGCGGCATGGTGTACTTATCGAAACCATTGCTTGTTTGGTATGGTGGTAATCGACCGATTCGCCATGTTTGCTGGCAGAAAGTTTGACATGAAGATAGAAGGCTACGAGAACTTCATACGCTTGGCAGAACAGGAAAATGGGTTCATGATACTCAGTTCTCACATAGGTTGCTATGAAGTAGCAGGTTATTCTTTAGTTGCTAAGACCAAGCGTTTCAATGCCTTAGTCTTTGGTGGTGAGAAAGCCATTGTGATGGAAGGACGTAGGGAAAGATTGGGAAATAACAATATCCGTATGATTCCCATCATGTCAGACATGAGTCATCTTTTCTTGGTTAATGAAGCACTGAGCAACCATGAGATAGTCAGTATGCCAGCCGATCGCATTGTAGGGTCGGCAAAGACATTGACTGTCAACTTCCTTGGAGCTAAAGCTCGCCTTCCGATGGGGCCGTTCTCTGTAGCGACGATGAGAGAACTGAATGTCATAGCTGTCAATGTGATGAAGACCTCGTTCAAGGGATATACGGTATTCGTTTCTCCTCTCTTTTACGATAAAGAAGCCTCTCGTAAAGTACAAATACAGCAATTGTCTGAGAGCTATGCGACAGAACTTGAAAAACGAGTGCGCCAATTTCCTACACAATGGTATAACTTTTATGATTTCTGGTCATAATGTTATTTTAAAGAAATATGATAGAATTTGATGCAGAGAATCCAACGGAACAAGATCTTCGTCAGATAGATATTCATGAGCTGTTGCCTCAGCAAGAACCTTTCGTCATGATAGGTACGCTGACGCATTTCGACAGAACGCTTACCGTGACAGAGACAGAGGTGAATGCGAATAATATCTTCGTGGACAATGGACACTTCACCGCTTCGGGATTGATGGAGAATATAGCACAGACCTGTGCAGCTCGCATTGGCTATGTCAATAAGTATATCTTGAAGAAAGGCATTCAGTTGGGATTTATTGGAGCCGTTCGCAACTTTGAGGTATTGGAACTACCTCAAGTAGGCACTTTGTTGACCACTCGTGTGGACGTGAAAGAAGAGGTGTTCGGTATGACCTTGGCAGAGGCCACCATCGAATGTGCAGGTAAGACACTTGTGACGACGGAGATGAAAATCGCAGTCAAGGAAATGGAGAACGATGAGTGACAAGAAAGCATGAATGAACTAAAGGAGTCCAAGATATTTAACATTCGTTTTAGCGAGGTAGATTCCATGAATGTAGTATGGCATGGTTCATATCCACTCTATTTCGAAGATGCCCGAGAGGCATTTGGCAAGAAATATGGATTGGAATATATGAGTTTCTTCGACCATGGCTATTTCGCACCGTTGGTAGAACTTACTTTCCATTACAAGAAACCCATCAAGTATGGGATGTGTCCTCGTATCGATATAATCTATCGTCCTACAGAGGCGGCAAAGATAATCTTCGACTATGAAATCCATGACCCTAGGGATGAGAGCCTGATAGCAATGGGACATTCCGTACAGGTGTTTATGGATCTGAATTACCAGCTAGTATGGGATAATCCTCCTTTCTATCAAGAATGGAAGAAACGTTGGGGAGTAATAAGTGAGTTGTGAATAATTCAATAATTGTATGGCTTACGTTTTAGCAGATAATATCATTTCACCATTAGGTGAGACTTCTGAGGAAAATTACTTGGCTGTGAAGGCTGGCAAGTCTGGTATACATACCTATGCCAAGGGAAGTCATGGCATTCCTGACGGATTTGTTGCCTCATTGATGTCATGCGATTTTGAAAAATTGGTCCTAGATTCTGCTAAAAAGGCTATTGAAGCATCTTTGGTGGATGTGGCTCACGAAAAGGTGGCATTGATTCTAAGCTCTACCAAGGGTAGCATTGAAAGATTAGGAAAGGTAGATGACGAGGACATAGAATTAGGTACGTTAGCAGAACGTATAGCGCAGCAATTAGGCATCTGGACCAAACCATTCGTGGTTTGCAATGCCTGCATCTCGGGTCTGTCAGCCTTAATACTTGCATCTCGGTTATTGTCGACAGATAAATATGACTATGCTGTCGTCTGTGGTTGTGACTGTCCTGGTCGCTTTATTATATCAGGTTTCCAGTCGCTCAAGGCTTTGTCCACAGAACCATGTCGCCCTTTTGACATAGAACGTTTCGGACTAAATCTTGGAGAAGCTGTGGCAACTATGGTTCTTGCCAAGAATACCCCAAGGCAGGATGGTGAGTGTGTATGGCAAATAGGTCATGGTTATATCAGAAACGATGCTTTCCACATCAGTGCACCTTCTAAAACCAGCGAGGGACTATATCAAGCTTTATCGCTAACAATGTCAGGCATAAATAAGGATTGGTTGGCATTTGTAAATGCGCATGGTACAGCGACACTGTTTAATGACCAGATGGAATCCATCGCTATCCAGCGTGCTGGTTTGTCAAATGTTCCTACGGATGCTTTGAAAGGTTACTTCGGACATACTCTAGGAGCTGCAGGAGTATTGGAAACCATCTTGAGTATGAAGGCTGTAGATGATCATACCATAATCGGTACGCTCGGATATGAGGAGTTAGGCGTATCGGGCAAGGTAAATGTTTCTGCTGAAAATCGGCCTACCGACAAGAATACTTTCGTCAAGATGTTATCAGGATTTGGAGGATGTAATGCCACTATGTTGGCGAGTAAGGAACCTACTATATTTAGGAAAGGAAAATATTCCATAAAGCCTTTTGCCACAACTCATCGGGTATCTATCTCCCCCAAGGGAGTCATTGTGGATGGAACGCCACTTTCTATAGAACAAGGTACTAATGGACTATTGACAAATATCTATAAGCAGAAGGTTGGTGAATATCCCAAGTATTATAAGATGGATGGGCTCTGTCGATTAGGCTTTGTGGCTTCTGAGTTGCTTCTGCAAGCAGAGGGAAATGTGAGATTTAACGAATGCTATGATAGAGCTGTTGTGCTCTTCAATCGCTCTTCTTCCATATCCTCCGATAAAAAGTTTTTGGAGTCAATACAGGACAAAGAAAACTATTTCCCAAGTCCATCGGTGTTTGTCTATACATTGCCAAATATCGTGACCGGTGAGATTGCTATCCGTAACCACTATCATGGCGAGACATCTTTTTATATTTTGCCTTCAAAGGACGAAAGGCAGATGAATGAAGTCTTGGAAACAGTATTCGTGGACACTCAGAGCAAAAGTGTGCTGACAGGATGGATAGACTATGAGGATGGAGAACACTTTGAAGCAGACCTTATGCTCATAGAAATATAAAAAAAGCAGATATAGAAAATTATTTGATAAAATAAAAAAATAAGACAATGGTAGAATTGATAAAAGAATTGAAGGAAGAAATCATTGAGGTATTGAATCTTGAGGATATGACAGTAGAAGACATTGACGAGAACGATGCTCTCTTTGGTGAAGGCTTGGGATTGGACTCTATTGATGCTTTGGAGTTGATTGTCATGCTGGAAAAAAAATACGGCATTAAGTTGGCTAATCCTGCTGCTGGCAAGGAAATTTTTAAGAGTGTGACAACCATCGCTGACTATGTAAGCAAGAATAGAAAGAAATAAAGTTTTGGTTAGATGAATATCGCAATTACTGGTGAAGGTATTATTTCTGCCATTGGTCTGAACAAGCAGGAGGTTTTACAGTCCTTGCAGGAAGGCCGGACGGGTATAGGAGAGATGAAATATCTCCAATCTGTCCACCATGAACTGCCCGTTGGGGAGGTTGACTTGTCGAATGAGCAGATGAAAGAGATGCTGGGCATCCATCCGAGGCAGATGATGAGTCGCACATCGTTGATGGGCATGTTAGCTATCGACCAAGCCTTGAAGGAGGCGCATGTGGATGTTGCAAACTTGAAGACAAGAAAGCCAGATGGTAAACCTTTGCGTATCGTACTCGTATCGGGTACAACAGTGGGCGGTATGGACATTACCGAATTATGTTTTGACCAATTAGAGAACCAAACTAATTTTGAGTTCTTGCAGCATCATGATTGCGGCAAGTGTACTCAACTGATGGCTGATCACTTTGGTATCTTTGATGAGGTAACCACCTTGTCGACGGCTTGCTCTTCAGCAGCCAATGCCATCATGTTGGGTGCTCGTTTGCTCAAGGCTGGTGAGGCTGACTTAGTGGTGGTAGGTGGTACGGAGGCTCTTTCTCGTTTCCATCTCAATGGCTTCAACTCCTTGATGATTCTCGACCATGAGCCGTGTAGACCTTTCGATACAACCCGTGCAGGCTTGAATCTCGGAGAAGGGGCTGCCTTTCTCGTTTTGGAATCAGAAGAGATGGCACAACTCAGAAAAGTCACTCCTCATGCTTATCTTACGGGATATGGCAATGCCTGTGATGCTTTCCATCAGACAGCATCCTCGGAAAATGGCGAGGGAGCATATCTTGCGATGACTGAGGCTTTGGCGATGGCGCATCTCTCGGCAAAAGACATCCAATATGTCAATGCGCATGGCACAGGTACGCCTAATAATGACCTAAGTGAGAGCGTCTCGCTGAAACGAGTATTCGGTGACAAGATGCCTATGGTATCGAGTACAAAATCATTTACTGGTCATACCACCAGTGCCTCTGGAAGCATAGAAACAGTCATTTGCCTCCTTGCCATGCAGCATCATTTCGTACCAGCCAACTTAGGATGGAAGAATCCTATGGAAAATGGTATTCTTCCAACAATGGGAATTCAAAATGCAGACTTGGAGAATGTGCTCTGCAATTCCTTTGGTTTCGGTGGAAACGACTCTTCATTGCTCATATCTTTGCATCCAAAGGAGAGCGCAAACGAAATAATGAAGGATGCTAAGATAAAGGTGCTTTCCAAAGTGGAGATAACTTCTGAGGAACAGTTGACGGATATTCGCAAATATGTTAAACCTTTGGAGGCTCGCCGCATGGGAAAAATCATGAAATGTTCTCTTCTTTCTTCCTTAGAGGCCTTGCAACAAGCTGGTATTGAAGTGCCAGATTCCATTATCACTGGTACGGCCTATGGGTGTTTGGAGAACAGCGAACGCCTCATGGAGCAAATCAAGGAAGAAGGTGAGGGAATGTTGAAACCTACCTTTTTCATGCAGAGTACTCACAATACGATAGGCAGCAATATCGCCATCAAGACACATTGCCATGGCTATAATGTCACTTATACCCAGGAAAGTCATTCCTTGGAGTGGGCTATCCGAGACGCAGAGTTGCTCTTGAGAAGCGGAAAGGTAAAAAACGTATTGGTGGGATGCCATGATGAGAGCACGCCTCTATTCAATACTCTGTTGGAAAAGAGTGGCGAGAAACCACTACCTTTAGTTCATTCTGTAGCCATGGTGTTGTCATGTGGAGAGTAATAGTATTGGCTGTCGTCCAAAGTGCACTCTTGGCTATAGGACAGGTGTTTTTGAAGTTCGCTTTGCAGAAGATGCACCCTTTCGGATGGACGAAGGATTTCTGGTGGCATTTGCTCATCAACTGGCAGTTCGCTTGTAGTGGTGCTTTCTTTGGAGCCAGCTCTGTGCTTTGGATGTACATCGTCAAGCATTATCCGCTCAGTGTAGCTTATCCGATGATTAGTTTGAGCTATGTATTTGGCATGTTGGCGGCAATAGCGTTTTTCCATGAGTCGGTGTCGGCAGTAAAGTGGATTGGCATTGGCTTTATTATGATAGGATGTTGTTTAATAGCAAAATAAAGATGAAAAGAGTATTATTTTTTTTGATGGCTTTGTGCCTATGCTTGCTCAACCTTTCCGCACAGAAAGTCAATGAGGCAAAGGTAAAGCAGCAAATCAACGCTGTAGCTTCGAAAATGAAGACTATGCAATGTGATTTCGTGCAGACTAAATATCTCAAGATGCTCAATGACAAGATGGTGTCAAGAGGTAAAATGTATTATCAACAGAGCAACAAGCTCCGATGGGAATATACCTATCCTTATACTTATACCTTTGTACTCAATGGTTCCAGGGTACTTATCAGCAAGGGTAAGCGTAATGATGTTATCAATGTCAATCAGAGTAAGTTCTTCAAGGAGATCGCTCGTATCATGATGAATAGTGTCGTTGGCAAATGCCTGACTGATGGCAAGGACTTCAAAGTAAGCCTTACAGGTTCTTCGGCTGAATATGTGGCGACACTCTATCCGAAGCAAAAGCAGATGAAGCAGATGTTCCAAAAGATAATCCTGCATTTCAATAAGCAGAAGTCTACGGTTTTCAAGGTGGAACTCATAGAAAAGAAAGGGGATAGAACTATAATAGAGTTGAAAAATGTCAAAAACAATGTGCCTATCAATGCAAAAGTTTTTGGTATCAATTAGTATAGCTTTGTTGAGCCTCTTGGTTTTGCCGCTTCAAGCACAGCAAGAGCGACATTTCCCGGATAGTGCGGGAAGCAAAGTGAAATACAATGCCACAATAGAGATGTCGAAAGGTTATGTCAGTGGTGTCTGCATCATGGCCAATGACGGAAGTGTCATTAAAGGTAGCTTGTTTAATGAATTTGGCATTTCTGCCATCGACTTCACCTATCAACCAGACAAAAAGAAGGTCAAACTGCTGAGTGTTATCAAGATTCTTAACAAGTGGTACATTAAGAAAGTGCTGAGGAAGGACTTGGTACAAGTCATGGAGAATCTTTCTAAAGGCATATATTCCTACCACGACAAGAAATTTAAGATAGACTATAATTTTTCCATTTTAAAAGATGCAACTGAGGAATAATCTTTATACGGTAACAGAGAAGAAGGTAGACGGTTTGACGGGGTACTTCGAACTTGCGCTCACTCCGTCTTGTTTCATCTATCAGGCTCATTTCCCTGGTGAGCCGATCACTCCTGGTGTCTGTATCGTGCAGATGGGAACGGAACTCTTGGAAGACCTCTTGTGTGAGGGCTTGCAGAAGAAAGTAAAATTGGAAATCTGCAAGGTAAAGAACGTTAAGTTTCTTTCTGTTATCTCACCAAACGAATCCACCGTCATTAATTACCTGATGAAGAAAGTGGAGATGTCTGAGGATGGCTCGGAGGTGAAAGCCCAAATGGTGGTTACTTCGGGCGATGAGGCAAAGGCAAAGATTTCTTTAGTGTTGAGTGTGAAATGTTAAGCATGGAGTTAAAGAGTCAATTAAGGTCAAGGGGCATCTGTGTCATTATTCCTACCTATAATAATGAGAAGAGTATTCGGCAGGTAGTGACTAACACATTGAACTATTGTGACGATGTCATCGTCGTAAACGATGGCAGCACAGATCGTACCACTGCTACCCTTCACGAAATTGGTGGCATCACTATTGTCTCGTATTCACAAAACAAGGGCAAGGGTTGTGCCTTGCGTGAGGGTTTTAGAAAAGCTCTCTCCATGGGATTCGCATATGCCATAACTCTTGATGCGGATGGGCAACATTATCCAGCGGACATCGCACTCTTTCTAAAGGCAAACCAAGAACATCCTGGAGCTTTGATTATTGGGCGTCGCCTGTTAGAAGGAGTTGATCGCTCCAAGGGCAGTAACTTTGCCAACAAATTCTCCAACTTCTGGTTTTATGTGCAGACAGGCAAGTCATTGGAGGATACCCAAACGGGTTATCGACTTTATCCTTTGCATAAGTTGCATGGCCTTGGCTTGCTTACATCTCGTTATGAGGCTGAGCTGGAACTCCTTGTCTTTGCATCATGGCATGGGGTGGAATTAGTCTCAATACCTGTCAATGTGTATTATCCTCCTCGCGAGGAACGTGTGAGCCATTTCCGCCCAGCTAAGGATTTTGCCAGGATCAGTGTACTCAATACAATTCTTTGTTTCCTGGCGGTGGTTTATGGCTTGCCTTTACGGTTGGGACGTAAGTTTATGGTATTCTTGCGAACACTTTATTCCTTGCTATTCTTCTTGTTCTTCACAATGGGTGTATTTACACCTGCTGTTTGGTTTTACATTAAAATGGGAAAAATAACGGAGAAGAAACGTTATCGTTTGCATCAGCTTATCTATCATGCTTCTCGTTTTGTCATGATACATCACGGCATACCAGGCACACGATTCCGTTACCAGATGAATGAGATGATAGATTTCAATAGGCCACGCATCATCATTTGTAATCATCAGTCACATCTTGACTTGATGTGTCAGTTGGTCTTTACGCCGAAAGTTGTTTTTCTGACAAATCAATGGGTTTGGAATAATCCCTTGTATGGTTTCTTGATTCGCCATGCCGAGTATGTCCCTGTAATAGATGGCTTGGAATCCATATTGCCACAATTGAGATCACTAGTAGACAGAGGTTATAGTGTTGCTTTATATCCAGAAGGCACTCGTTCAAAGGATTGTCGCATTGGTCGCTTCCATCAAGGCGCATTCTACTTGGCAGAGCAATTGGGGATAGAAATATTACCAATGTATCTCTATGGGTCAGGCAAGATTCTTCCCAAAAAATCCTATCACTTACGTAAGGGTGTATTCTATGTAGAAGTAGACCGTCCGATATCATTACAGCAATTGAAAACAAAGGGCGACTGGAGAGCCCAAGCATCACAGATGCGCAAGCACTATATACAGAAGTATGAGGAGATAGCGAACCGCATAGAGCAAGAGTTATAAAAACAAAGGAACATTAAACATTGAGGAATGAGTGAAAAGAAAAAAGTAATCATTATCGGAAGTGGACTGGGAGGCTTGTCTACTGGTGTCATCTTGGCAAAGAATGGCTATCATGTCACTGTGCTCGAGCAAGGCATACAGATAGGAGGATGTTTACAATGTTTCTTTCGTCAAGGGGCAAAGTTTGAGACAGGAATGCACTTTATAGGAAGCGCAGGCAAGGGACAGACATTGGATAAAATGATGAGATATTTAGAGATTGACAAGGATGTACAACTCTCTCAACTCGATACAACTGGTTATGATGTCGTGGCTTTGAATGGGAAAAGGTATAAGTTTCCTAATGGCAGGGAAGCTTTCATCAATCAGATGACGGAATATTTTCCCAATCAGCACGATAACTTAGAAAAATACTTTGACTTGATAGAGAAGGTATCCAATGCTTCTTCTTTGCATTCTCTCAAGGAAGCAGAGACAGATTCTATGGTTAGTCCAGAATATCAGCTACGTTCCATCAATGAGGTTATCGATGAGGTAATTACCGATTCGACTTTGGCAAAAGTATTAGTGGGCAACCTTCCGCTTTATGCGGCAGAGAAAGACAAAACTCCGTTTGCCACACATGCTTTTATTATGGATTTCTATAACAAGAGTGCCTTCCGTTTTCAAGGAGGAAGTGACACTGTTGCAAAGTCGTTGGCAGCAACCATTCAGAGATATGGTGGCGAGGTGCTGACCCGAAAGAAGGTGACTCGTATCATTTGTGATGATACCCATGCCGTGGCAGTCAAAATCAATGGCAAAGAGCAAATGTCTTGTGATTATATCATCTCGGATGCACATCCTATCCGAACCTTGGAATTGATAGATAACAAGCTGATTCGCCCGGCTTTCAGAAAGCGTATCAATACTATACCACAGACTGTGGGAGGTTTTGTTGTCTACTTGCGTTTTAAGGAGAACAAAGTGCCATATCAAAACTACAACTATTATGGCTACCAAGGAGACACACCTTGGAATTGCGAGAAATATACGGAAGAAACATGGCCTAAGGGCTTTCTCTATATGCACTTTTGTCAAGAGGAACATCCTAAGTTTGCTTCTACAGGTGTTGTACTTTCCTACATGCAGATGAAGGATGTTGGGAAATGGAAAGAAACCGCTATTGGAAGACGCGGGCAAGACTATGAGGACTTCAAAAGACAAAAAGCGGAGAAATTACTGGATGTCTTGGAGCTGCATTTTCCTGGTATCAGAGAACAAATACAGGAATATTATACCTCAACTCCTCTTACCTACTTAGATTACACGGGTACGGCAGAAGGTTCTATGTATGGAAATGCCAAGGACATTACTATGGGTGCAGCATGTAGAGTTGCGCAACGTACAAAGATTCCAAATGTTTATCTGACTGGGCAGAATATTAACTCGCATGGTATGTTAGGCGTTTTAGTCGGAACAATAGTCACTTGCAGTGAATTCCTAACAGCAAAAACAATTTACAAACAAATAAAAGGGGCTAATGAATAAAACAGCTATCATCATAGGTGGCGGATTGGGAGGACTGTTTACGGGTGCCATCCTTGCCAAGGAAGGTTTGCATGTGACTGTTCTTGAGAAGAACGCCACAGCTGGTGGAGGACTCCAAACTTTCAGACGCTTTGGAGAAGAGTTTGATACGGGAATGCACGTTATAGGAGGTATGCAACCAGGTGGAAATATACGTCGCATTTGCCAGTATCTGGGCATCATGGACAAGGTGGAACTGATGAATGTGGACGATGAGTGCACCGACAGCCTCTATTTTGCAGAAGATAAGATGACCTATCGCATCCAAAAGGGTAAGGAAGGGTTTGTTAAATCCTTGGCAACTTACTTCCCGGAGGAAAAGACACATTTGGAAGAATATCTTAAGGCGATTTTTTCTATTACGGATGCTGTTGATTTGTTCAACCTTCGACCAACTAAAGACCTGTTCAAGGTGCATTCAGAAGACTTTTTGATGCCTGCAGATGATTTTGTGGCAAAATACATTTCCAACACCAAATTGCGTAGTGTGTTAGCTTACATGAATCCTCTTTATGGTGGACGTCATGACGAGACTCCAGCCTTTATCCATGCTATCATCAGTGCTCTGTACATCAATGGAGCAAGCCGTTTTGTAGGGGGTAGCGACAAGTTTGCCAACTTGCTGGTTTCCGTCATACAACAAGCAGGAGGCTCTGTCATTACCAATGACGGAGTGGAATGGGTGGAAGTGAATGACAGACATGTTGATTTCGTCCGAACCAGAATAGGCACTGAATATCGAGGAGATTATTATATCTCTGCCATCCATCCTTGTACGCTCTTGAAACTGATGTCCGAAAATGCTTTTCCGAAGGCTTATCGTAATCGCTTAAAGGCGATTCCGAATGCTTATTCTGCCTTTTCTGCATATATCAAACTCAAGCCAAACACATTTCCTTACATCAACCATTCAGAGTATTATATGACAAGATATGATGAAATGTGGAACTTTGGCGAACATCATGATTATTGGCCCCTTGGCTTCCTCTTTATGACTCCACCGGAGAACCATCAAGGCAAATACAGCACTAAGGTGCTCATTACTGCTCCTATGCTCTATGACGAGGTTAGACGATGGGAGAATACTACGGTGGGACATCGTGGGGCTGATTATGAGGCATGGAAAGAGAAAATGACAAAACAACTTTTGGAACGTGTGGAGGAGATGCACCCAAACTTCAAGGAGTGCATAGACAAGGTTAATGCTTCCTCACCACTGACCATCCGTGATTTCTACGGTGTAAAGGAGGGAGCGTTGAGTGGTTATAGCAAGGATTACAAGAATATGGCTCTCTCCCAGCTCCCTGTTGTTACCAAGATAAGTAATCTCCTGTTGACTGGACAGAACAACAACTTGCATGGATTTTGTGGTGTTCCTCTGACTGCTATTAGTACTGCAGAAGCCATATTGGGCAGAAATTATATCTTGAACAAGTTGAACCAACAATGAAGGACTTGAAGGACAATAAAGAACAAAATACAGAAAGAAGCAAATGAATATAAAAATATATACTTTGTGGATGTTGCTTTACTTAGGAGTCTTGACACTGACGGCGCAAGAGAAAAATGGCAAGGTCAACATTTGGGAAGGAACTGATTGCCATAGGATAGTAGAAATGACCCCTTACTTAGCTTCTGGGCGCAATAATGTTGCTGTAGTGGTCTGTCCCGGTGGTAGTTATTTTTGGCATGATATGGAAGCTGAGGGCAAAGCGGTAGGTGAATGGTTGCAGAAATATGGTATTTCTGCCTTTGTGCTTCATTATCGTACAGCAGGCTTCTGGGCTTATTTTACACACTATCGCTATATTTTTCGGGGAAATCGCTATCCTGATGCTTTGAATGACTTGCATCAAGCCATGCGATATATCAAGGAACATTCACAACAATATGGTATCAATCCCGACAGTCTTGGTGCCATGGGCTTTTCGGCAGGTGGCCATCTTGTGATGTCGGCTGGCGAATTATTACAACCGAAAGAGCGTCCAGCTTTTATCGCCCCTATCTATCCTGTTGTGACGATGGTAGACAAGTGTGTGCATAAGCGTTCACGCCGTGCTTTATTAGGGGATAGAAGAAAGAATAATCGACAATTGCGTGATTCTCTTTCCCTTGAGTTGCATGTTCCAGATGATTGTCCTCCTGTATTTTTGGTTAATTGCAAAGACGACCCTATCGTGAAATATCATAATTCGGAACTTCTTGACTCTGCGCTTATGGTTCATCATGTCAATCATCGTTATATCCAATATAAGACTGGTGGTCATGGTTTTGGTGCTACCGACTATAAAGGTACAGCAGAATGCCGACAATGGAAGGATGAGTTTCTGATTTGGTTGAGGGGATTACCTCGGTAAGCGATATATATAATCAAGTGTATAAAATAATAAGGTATAGATTTAAATCAAAAGAAGATAATGAAATCAACAATATTCGATGATATTCGTCCCTATAGTGCAGAGGAAATACCTGCAGCTATGCAGCGTATAGCTTATAGTTCTTCCTTCCCCATTTTGGCGGCATACGTTTACCCAGAGGAACCTTTGGATAATGTGCGTAAGCGCATAGCCAACTATAAAACTGTGAAGGAATTCCAAACGGAGACGATGCGTATGGTCAACAAGCGGGTGATAGAGAATAGCATTACCGATTTTTCTTGTTCAGGTTTGGATAAATTAGATCCTCACAAGCAGTATCTTTATGTATCTAATCATCGAGACATCATGCTCGACTCCAGTCTCCTTCAGTATTTCCTCGTGCAGAATGGTTTTGATACAACGGAGATAACCTTCGGGGCAAACTTGATGATGAATTCTTTGATCATTGACATAGGCAAGAGCAATAAGATGTTTAAGGTGGAACGTCCAGGGGGGAGCATTAAGGATTTCTATCATAGTTCGAAGCACCTTTCCGATTATATCCGCCATGTCATTACAGAGAAAAAGCAGTCGGTTTGGATTGCACAACGCAATGGAAGAACCAAGGATGGGAATGACGCTACAGACCAAGGTATCATCAAGATGTTTTGTATGTCTTGCTTGGATGACAAAATCAAAGCGATAGACCAACTTCATATCGTGCCAGTGTCTATCTCTTACGAATGGGAATCTTGCGACATCCTCAAGACATTGGAGCTTTATGAGTCCCAGTTCTCCAAATATACTAAAAAGCCAGGAGAGGACTTGAATAGCATTCTTACGGGTATTGTGCAATCCAAGGGACGAGTACATATTGAACTTTGCGACCCTATCTCCCATGCCGAATTGGCTAAGTTTGAGAACTTGACCAATAACGAGTATCACAAGGCGGTAGCTCTGCTCTTGGATAGTAGAATCAATACGGCTTATCGCCTCTATCCGAACAACTATATTGCTTATGACTTGCGTTATGGTACAACGAAATATCAAGATTTCTATACGCTGGAGCAAAAAGAATTGTTTTTAAAGCGTGTCAAAGAGTTGGAACGATATGACACTTGTGACATCGGGAAACTAATGGATATTTTCTTGGGCATTTATTCAAATCCAATAAACAATAAGTAAAATGCCAGAATTTATTCTGAAGTTATATGACTATATGAAGATGCACCGTATGACGTGTTTCTTCTCATTCATCGTCATTACTCTCTTGTTGGTGATGTCGGTGTTGCGCTTGGGTTATAAGGAAGACATTGCCGACTTTCTGCCAATTGATAGCGAGCATCACAATGCGTTAAAGGTATATCAAGATATCTCAGGTGCAAACAAAGTCTTTGCTATTTTCCAGTATCGTGATACTACTAAAACGGATCCTGACGACATGGTGAAGAGCATCGATGCTTTTGTGGAAAAGTTAGAGAAAACTGACACCGCTCATATCCTCACCAATGTGATGTCGCAGATTGATGTGGAAAAGATGACCGAGGTGACGGACTTCGTATATAAAAACATCCCTTATTTCTTGACAGATGATGATTATGCGAGGATAGATAGTGTGATGGCTCAGCCTGACTATGTGGCTCATCAGTTGAAGCAAGATAAACAAATGCTGATGTTCCCTACCGGTGGCATTCTTTCTGATAATATTCAGCGAGATCCACTCAATATCTTTACTCCTGTGGTACAGAAGTTGCAGCGTTCTGATACAGGTCTCAAATATGAGATGTATAATGGATATATCTTTTCTCCCGACATGCAGAAAGCCATTGTCATGATGGATTCCCCTTATGGAGCGAGCGAGACGGAGAACAATGCCCGACTTACCTATATGTTGAAGACATGTGCAGACCTGGTGACCAGTGGACAGAAGAATATTGACATCCATATCATCGGTGCCCCAGTTATAGCTGTAACCAATGCCTCTCAGATAAAGACGGATAGTATCTTGGCAGTCGTAATTTCCGTGACTTTGATATTGGCCTTGCTTCTATTCTCTTTCCGCAGTTTCCACAATCTCCTTCTGATAGCATTCTCCATTGCATGGGGATGGCTCTTTGCCATGGGTGGATTGGCTCTTTTTCATGACAAAGTATCGGTCATTGTTATCGGCATATCTTCTGTCATCTTGGGTATCGCCGTCAATTATCCTTTGCATTTCATCGCCCATCTTTCCCATACACCTAATAAGCGCAAGGCTTTGCGAGAAATAGTGATGCCTTTGTTGGTAGGAAATGTGACGACCGTGGGGGCTTTCTTGGCATTGGTGCCTTTGCAGTCTGTTGCTTTGCGTGACTTAGGCTTATTCAGTTCTTTCTTGCTCATCGGTACCATTTTCTTTGTATTGGTCTATCTTCCACATCTTTCCAAGGAAACAAAGGAAGTGAAACATACTTTCTTGGATAAGTTGAGCAATGTGTCTTTGGAAAACAAACCTGTCTTTGTAATCGTGGTGATTGTCCTAACCTTGGTGTTTGGCTATTTCAGTTTGCGAACTCAGTTTGATGCCAACATGGGGCACATCAACTATATGACTGATGAGCAGAAGGCAGACATGGCGTATTTCCAGCGTACGATGGTACAGAGTGGAGAGTATCAGAAGGTATATGCCATCTCTTCTGATTCTACGATGGATGGTGCTTTGGACAAGAGCCTACATTTACAGTCTTGTCTCAAGAATTTGCAAGCCCAAGGTAAGGTACACGATTACAATACATGCAGTCAGTTTATAGTTTCATATAAGGAACAGCAACGCCGTTTGCTTCTTTGGCAGGATTTTATACAACGTAACAAGGAAAAAATCAAGTCTTCCTTGGAAGTCGGTATGCGCTCGGAAGGTTTTGCTGACGATAGTTTTGATGAGTTCTATGCCTTATTAGATAAGGACTATCAGCCACAAAGCTTCTCTTACTTTAAACCTCTTACCCTGTCACTCTTTGTTTCCAACTTGAGTACGGATAGTGCCAATAGAAGATATAATGTAGTTAATGTTCTTTCCGTGAAGGATAACAACGTGAAGAATGTGGAGAATGTCTTGGATTCGCATGATAGCTATAGCTTTGACGTGGTCAGTATGAATAGTGCTATCGCCAATCACTTGTCTGACGACTTCAACTACATCGGCTTTGCATGCGGATTCATAGTGTTCTTTTTCCTTTGGCTCTCTTTTGGTAGTATCGAGTTAGCAGTCCTCTCATTTGTCCCAATGGCAGTGAGTTGGTTGTGGATATTGGGTATCATGGCTTTGTTTGGTATGCAGTTCAACATTGTCAATATCATTTTGGCTACCTTCATCTTCGGTCAGGGCGATGATTATACAATCTTCATGACTGAGGGTGCCATGTATGAATATGCTTATCGTCGCAAGATGTTGGCTTCTTACAAGCATTCCATCATCATTTCGGCATTGATTATGTTTATTGGTATCGGTACTTTGATTGTGGCACGTCATCCCGCACTCCATTCGCTTGCAGAAGTTACAATTGCCGGTATGTTCTCTGTTGTGCTAATGGCTTACATTTTTCCACCACTCGTATTCAAATTTTTGGTGCGACACAATGGCGAGTATCGTAAACGACCTGTTTCAATGATTCCTCTTCTCGTTATGGGATTATCTTCATTTGTTTTTTTCTGTCAGTTAACAACTGTTTATGTAAGAGGATTTTTGACTTTATGCTTGTTAAAGCCTACGGCAAATAAGAGGAAACATTTCCATAGATATGTACAGCGACTTTATCAGTATAATCTTACGCATATACCTACAGTTAAATATCGTGTGGAGAATACTTCTGATGAAGACTTTGAACAACCTGCCATGATAATTAGCAACCATCAATCAATGTTGGATGCTGCTGTTTTTATGGCGTTGAGTTCCAAAATAGTACTCATTTCCAATAGGCACCCAAGTAACAATTGGGTAGTAAAACGTATTTATCAATGGTTGGGCTTTATTACCCTATCAGAGGATATGAATAAGAACCTCTCTGTTCTTAGGGAACGTGTAAAACAGGGATATAGTCTTGTTGTATTTCCCGAAGGCGAACGAAATTCAAAGTCTTCTATTATGCGATTTCATAAAGGTGCATTCTATATAGCAGAACAATTGGAATTGGATATTGTGCCTGTGTTCTTACATGGTTTGAATGATGTTTTACCAAGAAATAGCTTTGCGGTGTATGGTGGAAATATTACAGTAAGTATACGTGAGCGCATTTTGTTGAATGATGCTCGATGGGGAGATGGATATGTACAGCGGACAAAAAATATACATAGGTATTATGTTGAGGAGTATGTTAAAATGGCTTCATTGATAGAAACCTCTCATTATTATCATAATTTACTGCTTGACCGCTATCGATATAAAGGAACTGAAATATATCGTGCTGTACGGAACAATCTAAAGAAGTATAGCAACTTTTCTCAGTGGATAGATGGAGTTGTAACATCTTCCAATGTTCTTGTCATCAATCATAGCTTTGGAGAATTCGCACTTCTCTATGCCTTGGTACATAAGAATATTATAGTATCAGTATATGAACCTGATGAAGAAAAATCAACATTGTTGTTCTATTGTTCAGAAGGATTAGTCCCTAATTTAAAAATACATAAGACAATAAATGTTGCAGAAATTAAAGCGGATAAATGTCTGACATTTATGTTTGATGTGCCCGACAAAAGTTTAAATGGTATTAGTAATATTAAAGTTATAAGCGTATGAAAAACATGTTTATATTGTCATTTATACTATTCTTGCTTTCTTCCTCAGTTAGTGGTCAAACCACAAAGGAACAAATGCCGTTAATAGGCGAAGACTGGTCTGTCACATTCAAATATCGAAAATCTGAAGAAAAGAATGTAATAATAGAAGGTTCTTTTACGGAGGCGAAAAATATGACATTAAAAGATGACACATGGATTTTACATGTTGATTCTCTTCCATCGGAGATGTATACATATCGTTTCTATGATGGAAATAAAAAGTTTTTAGATCCATGCAATCCTAATGTGGTACGTGATATTACTGACACCTTGAATTATTTTATTGTCGACGGATTCCCGGGATCTTATTATAAAAAGCAAAATGTGCCACATGGCAAAGTTAGTCAACTTTGGTATCCTTCATCATTCAATGAGAATATGAAGCAACGTCGCTTGTCTGTCTATCTGCCAGCAGACTATGACGTGAATCTCAAAAAGACGTATCCTGTATTGTACCTATTACATGGTACTGGTGGTGATGAGATGGCATGGCTTGATATGGGACGTTTGTCTCAGATAATGGATAATATGATAGCACAAGGCAAGGCAAAGCCTATGATTGTAATTATGCCTAATGGAATCGTAGATTTGGATGCTGCTCCTGGACAAAGTCCTTATATGCAAGGAAAAGCAAGTCGTTCTAATGTCTCTTCATGGATGGGACGAACAGAAAAGGCTTTTTCTGAAGAAATCATACCTTTTGTAGAAAAAACGTTTAGGGTTGAGTCAGACAAGCAACATAGAGCTATTGCCGGTCTTTCAATGGGAGGGCTACATGCAATAGCCATTTCTGCTAACAATCCAACGATGTTTGATTATGTAGGTTTGTTCTCGCCTCAATCTGTAAATCCATTGACTGACAAAAATATTATGCACATACAAAAAGTAAATGCTCAAGTTGAGAAGATTAAAGACAAATTACCAGGTTGGTTGAAGCAAAAATATGAGAAGGGGAAAGATATTGTTGAAGATGTAGATGTTTATCAGAATTTAGACAACAAACTAAAAAATCAGTTTAAAACTCCTCCTCAACTTTATTATATTGCAATTGGGAGGAAAGATCCTTTAAAAACTTTCTTGGATAAATTTCGCAAGCGCCTTTCTAAACAAGGAGCTACATATCTGTATAATGAAACAGATGGAGCACATAGTTGGGAAAATTGGCGGAAATATTTATTGGATTTTTTACCTCGTATTTTTAATTATTAACTATTATGACAATGAAAGAAATTATTCGACAGACACTGGAGAATGTGTTGCCTTTAGTAGATTTAGACTCTGATTTTTTGTTTCAAGAGCTTGATTCGCTTGGAATAACAACAATTTTAATGACACTTTCTGATATGTATGGGATAGAACTTAACCATTCAGATGTCACTCCAAAGAATTTTAGAACACTTGATAGTCTTGTTGAGATGGTACAAAAGAAAATAGCTGAAAAATGACGATAGAGGATAAATTGCGTTCGCATGCAACGTACAGCCCAGAGAAGATAGCTTTAAAATGCGAGGGAAAATCATATTCGTATTCAGCATTATTTAAGGCAGCTTGCCTTAAATCAGCTGAATTAGGGAATGTTACGCGAAAAATGGTACCAATCGTGGCAACTTCTACTTTTGATTTTGTTGCATCTTATTTCGCTATCCATCTTGCAGATGCTGTTGCTGTACCCTTAGATAAAGAATTACCATCCTGTAAAAGAAAGCAACTTATAGATACTTTTTCTGGAAAGATTGCTCCAGAAGGTGTAGCTGATATTCTCTATACAACAGGTACAACAGGAAAATCCAAGGCAGTCATGATAAGCCATGAAACAATTATGGCTGATGCGGAAAATTTGGTTGAGGCACAAGAGTATGATGGTGATTTAACATTTATCATCAATGGACCTTTGAATCATATTGGTAGTTTGTCGAAAATCTATCCCGTTATCTACACAGGAGGAACAATCCAGTTGATTGATGGAATGAAGGATATTAACCGTTTCTTTGAGGTAATAGATGATGCGAATACCAAGGTGGCAACCTTCTTGGTTCCAGCTTGCATACGTATGCTCTTGACTTTTGCAAAGGATAAATTGACATCGTATGCTAATAAGATAGATTTCATAGAAACGGGAGCAGCTCCCATGCCATTAGAAGATATGCGTCTGTTGTGTCAAGTTTTGCCTCAAACCCGACTTTACAACACCTATGCATCTACAGAAACAGGCATTATTTCTACTTTTAATTATAATGATGGCGAATGTTTGGCAGGTTGTTTGGGAATGCCAATGAAACGATCCTCATTTTTCATTACAGACGACGGTGTCGTTGGGTGTAAGGGAAAAACACTTATGATGGGATATTGGAACGATACGGAAACAACAGCAAAAGTACTAAAAGATGGTACCATTATTACAGCAGATTTAGGGTCTATAGATATGAAAGGTAGGTTACGTCTGCATGGACGAAGTGACGATGTTATAAACGTTGGAGGTTATAAGATTGCACCTACAGAGGTTGAAGACATTGCATTGGCTTTTTCTGGCGTGAAAGATTGTATATGTATCGAGGCTCCACATCCTGTTGTTGGAAAAGTATTGAAACTGTTGATTGTACCAGATGTCGATTATAATCGAAAAGATTTGGTGAATTACCTCAAATCTAATTTAGAATCTCATAAAGTTCCAGTATTATATGATGAGATTACTGAAGTGCGACGTACATTTAATGGAAAAATCGATCGCAAGAGTTATCGATAAAAATTTAGTTATTGAAAAGGATGGCTGGATTAATACTCTTGCCATCCTTTTTGCATGTAAGATGGAGATGACTGCCAGTACTACGACCGGTATTGCCAGTGACACCAACTATGATACCGGGATAAACATATTCTCCTTTACGAACTATGATAGAGGATAAATGGCAATAGCTGACATGGTAATTGCCATGCCTCAATGTAACATAGTTGCCAGAACGATTGTCATACCCTACCTTTTCGACAATACCATTCATCATGGCGTAGGCAGGTTCGTTCTTCGCACGAAGATCCAATCCGTTGTGCCATGATAGTTTACCCGTAAAAGGGTCACGACGATAGCCGTAAGGGCTAGTGACTTTGATTGATTTCAGTGGATAAGTGATGCTTGGATAGCTACTTGTCCACTGTTTTTGTTTGTTATCCACAGAGTCTGTTTTCTGCTGAGGTTGATTCTTCATTATAGAATCCACTGATGAGTTTGCAGAAAATGAAGACTTCTCCTCCACTTTCCTGACTTTGTAACGGCATACGTTATCACTGACGGTATTGAACTGCGCTTTTGCACTCGATACCGCCAGACAATTTATTACCCATAATGCCACTATTTTCCTTTTCATGATGCAAAAGTAGGAAAAGAAATCAAGAGTAATATACAATGCTGCTAAAGTATAACATAAAATAATATTAAAGTATGATTGAGAGTATGAAGTGATGATATAATCATAATAAAACGGAAAAGATTGAATGGCAGAGCGTGGTCTTTCTTGTATTCGTTCCTCTTGGACTATCTTTGCATGGTCTTATATAAAGTATTATTCAAAATATGAATCAGAATATGAAAAGAAACTCATTTGAAGAAAGTGAAGTGCCATATCAGACACTCGCTAAGTTTGGACTCACCCACGAGATGATAGAAGACCTTCCGATGCATGCATTGGAAGACATCAGCAATGGTCGTCCATCGCCAGTGTTGCCAGTGAGCATAGAAGTAAACGAGGGTTACAGTATCATGAGCAGAACCCGATTAGCCTTGGTAAGAATGGCAGACGGAAATGTGGATGTGATGTTCTATCCTGTATTGAAGTACGCCCCATTGGACAAATTCACCAAGGAGCAGCAGGAACTGTTGAAGCAGGGCAAGGCTGTGGTGGCAGATGTGGATATGCCAGATGGCACACATGTCAAGGCATTTGTACAGATTGACGGAGAGACCAACCAAGTGATGGCTGTGCCGACACCTGTGATTGGTAGAAACTTGCAGGTGCTATCTGACGAACTCAGTCTTGGAGGAACGGAGCTAAAGAGCATCCAAAATGGCGAGGCACTGACATTTGCCGTAGAAGACGAGCCTGTGACTGTAGGCATCGACCTGAAGAGCGATACTGGCATCCGCTTCGCCAACGGCGATGGTGAGCAGTGGCGCAAGGAAGGCAAGCGAGAGTGGGACAAATACACTTTCGGCATCTATGGCTGTTGGGTAATGGATGTTGACGGTAATCTTGACTATGTTCCAGAGGAGGAATATACCGAAGAACTGTGGAATGAGCAAAAGAAAGCTGCCGGAAGACATGCATCGGCTGTCGCCAGGAAGTAACGTGAAACATCAAACTTAGGGAAGAAATGAGAAAAGGACCATATTATACAGAAGACATCCTCGTGGAGAAGATGCAGAGCGGTGAATACGGTTGGCTTGATTATGTGAACCATTTCAGTGAGGAATGGCAGAACGAGTATGAGGAATACTGCAAGGAACACGCCCTGTGCATCGGCAACGAGAGTGCGGAACAGTTTGTGAAGTACAAAGACGAACTGTTAGAGCAAGGAATGGAAAAAGAGAACGCTTAATACAATCATGTTATGGCGATAAGAAAGAACTTGAATCCAAGACAGATGGACTTGCAGCCAGAGATGCGTGACATCTTGATGCGCAATGGCATGCAAGCCCATATCATAGCCAACGGTGATGGTTATCAGTTAGTGGTACAGGGACATGACTCCCCACTGCTGACCTATAACCTCACCGAGAAACAGATGTTGGCATTGACCGATTGGGGAACCAACTCTGCCAACAAGAAGGCGTACAATGTCTTTACCAGCATCATCAGCAAAGACTTCTATATGCCGAGAAACCTTGTCCATGCAAGAAATGCCAATGGAAGAGTGGCTATGGGACTGCATGGATATAGGATTGGTACTGGAGAATACGGACGGTTAGGATGGAGTCCAGAGTTTTTAGGTTGGACACCGAGAATGCAGGACGGCTATCATCTACGCAGAGTCGGAGGACAGATGTTCTATGCAGGAGCACCAATGGTAGCGGAAAGACCAGACAGAAGGCTGAAACCTGGTGAGTTAACCTCTGGAGGTTATGGCTTTTACTATAAAGGACAGCAACAAGTAGCATCACAAGCAGATGTATTACAAAACCTGCAAGCCGTGGTGACACCTGTAGAGACACGTCCAAGAAGCAAAGAGCCAGTCAAACCCTACAAGGAACTGATAAGCTCACCTGTATATTTCTCCAACGATCAATGGCAGGAATGCCTGTCTTCACACGGCATCATCATCGATGAGAAGGCAAAGACACTCACCATCCAATCAGAAAGCACCAAAAGTGATATGGTGTATGACTTGACCGACGAAGAATTGAAAGCATTGACCAACAATTCAGTCAAGCAAGTATCTGTAGCCAAACGACTGGAGATACTGAACAATGTCATCAAGGATGATTTCGCAGACAAGATAACAATGGACATGCTCAACAGTAAGGAGCGCATCCAAATCAGTTTGCGCCCAGAGGTGCAGCAGGAGTTGGATGGCAAGATGCGGTTGCAATCTACCGTTGAGCCATTGCAAGTGCAGCAAGAACCTATGAACAATAAAGTAGGTATTGTGGATGGGCAGGATTTGGACGAGAGTAAGGGATGGTTCCGTGAGGGCAAGCATGGCAGAGAAGTGACTGTTGGCGAGATACGAGTGGAGCCAGCGGAGCAGGAAGGCAAGTACCGCATGACCGCCATCATCAACGGTGAACGAGTTAGTCACGAGATAACGCAGAAGCAGTATGACAAGTTCATGGCAGTGGATGACTACCACCGCATGAAACTCTTTTCCAAGATATTTGGTGAGGTGGATATGAAAGACCGCACCAGTTTGGGAACCAAGATTGGAGCTGCACTGTTAGCAGGATTGGGTGTTGCTGCCGAAGTAGGCAGTGAGCTACATCGTCCACATGGCGCACCTGTAGTGATAGTTGACCACCATCATGGTGCAGCACCTGCGCCACCTCGTCCCTACTTCAAACCAGGAGTAGATACGCCAATGGATGTGGCGGCGAGAAACTTTGAGGCTGCCATGAACCAAGAAGTATTGCATCCTCACATGGGGAAAGGACTATAACGGAATGCGCTTATGGCAAACAACGAACTGACATATAATGATTTCTTACAGCGTCTGAACATACAGGAGCTGCTGGTGGACGCAGGCTATCAGTTGAACAAACGAGATGGCTTGCGCTATCCGTCGTATGTAAAGGTGGACAGTCATGGACAGCGAGTGAGAGGCGACAAGTTTATTGTCACTGGCAATGGCAAGTGCTGTTTTCAGCCACCAGAGCAGAAGAACTACAACGTGATAGGTTTCATCAAGGAGCATCCGACGCTGTTTGACGACTATAAGCCAGGGATGTCATTGGACAGACTGGTGAATGTGGTATGCAACAGACTGTTGAATAATCCCATTGACGTGCGTGAAAGCAGAGTGGCAGAACCCAAGCGAGATGCAAAGCCCTTCAACCTGTCAGACTATGACATCTTGCGTTTCAACCCAAGGGAAAAGGACACTCAACGGAAACACTATCCTTACTTCAAGGAAAGAGGCATCAACATGGGGACACAGTTTGCCTTCCACAAGCACTTCTTCTTGGCGATCAAGCATCGAAATGACGGACTGAGCTTTGCCAATCTCGCCTTTCCACTGTCCTTGCCGTCCAAGCCAGATTGCATCGTTGGATTGGAAGAACGAGGCAGACCCAAGCGAGAAGACGGTAAGGCATACAAGGGAAAAGCAGAAGGAAGCAACAGCAGTGAAGGATTGTGGATAGCCAACCTGACAGGTAAGCCATTGAAAGAAGCCACAAATATTCTATGGTTTGAGAGTGCATACGATGCTATGGCAGAGTACCAAATCAATCCAGTGAAGAACGTGTATATCTCGACCGGAGGTACACCGACAAAGGGGCAAATAAAGGGAATGCTGGAAGAGACCCGACAAGCGAACCATTATTTGGGCTTTGACAAAGACGAGGCAGGACGTGGCTTTGTGAAGAACTTCAAAGCAATCGCCAAGGAAATGGGATTTGCAGACTTCACGGTGCAAGCCTTTCATCCTTTGGGACAATATAAAGACTGGAACGATGCCTTGCTTGGCAAACGAGACCAACGGTTGATAGACCAAGGAGAGATAGACTTCGACTATTTCGAGTTCGCCAAGGCGCAAGAGGCTGAGAGGCAACAAGAGCAAGCCAAACAGAAGGAAAAAGAGGAACAGACATCGGGCTTCCGCAGATAAAGCACGGTGTCATTATCAAAAAGGAGAACTATGCAGCAGACATATCGGTATAGAAACATCATCATCAAGCCCCATTGGATGCAGTTCGTCATCAACGAGCTGCACTTGCTTGTGCTTATAAGTGTAGGTTTTGTATATGCAGGTATTGATGATGCCGTCCTCTCCACTTTGGTGTTTGTCCTCTCGCTCTTGCTTTCCCTATGTTTGGCATATCGAATGGTCTATCTATGCAGGATGCGGTACATCATCAGTAACGAACAATTAGTGTTTGAGCATGGCGTGTTTCATCGGGAAGTAGATTATCAGGAACTGTATCGTGTGGTGGATTTCAATGAGAGTCAGACATTCATGCAGCAACTATTCCGATTGAAAACCGTGAGCATATATTCTGGAGACAGAACGACACCAAGACTTGACATTATTGGAGTACCGATGAAGGAAGAACTGGTGACAACCATCAGAGAACGAGTAGAAACCAACAAATGCAGGAGGAGCATCTATGAGATTACAAATAGGTAAGATATGGTTAATAGCAATTATCGGCATAGCAACGGCATCGGAAGCCAAGGCACAATTGGTGTCATCCAATCCCTTGGAATGGATGGCATTGGCAGAAGGCAATGAACTTATCAACAGTGAGATTGAAAAGCAAATCAACGGACAGACCAAGACGGCGTTGTTGCAGAATACAATGGCTGCTGAGTTTAACCAGATACACAAATGGGAGAAGAAGTACAACAGCTACTTGAAATCAGTGAACGGCTATGCCTCTTCGCTGAAAGCATGTACCCATCTGTATGATGATGGCGTGAAGATTTTCATCACGCTCGCCAAGTTGAAGGCAGCTATTGCCAATAATCCACAGGGCATTGTGGCAAGCATGAGCATGAATAACCTGTATATCGAGACGGCAACGGAATTGGTATCGGTTTTCAATCTATTGAACGATGCCGTGGCGAATGGTGGCACAGAGAATATGCTGACAGGAGCAGACCGCTCCAAGACCTTGTGGGCATTAAACGACAAACTATCTGCTTTCCAAAAGAAGCTCAACAAACTGTATCTGAGCATCCGCTACTATACAATGAGTGATGTGTGGAACAATGTCACGGCAGGGATGATAGACAGAAGTAATGGTGAGATTGCTACGCAAGCATTGGGGCGGTGGCGGAGAGCTGCCAAAGTCAGTACACCATAATAATATAAAAACATTTGAGTATGAGAACATGGATATTTTGCTTTGGCATAATGTTGCTTTCCGTCTGCAAGGTGCGAGCCCAGAACGACCCTGTGTTGGCAGGAATGATATACGCATATACAGACAAGGCTGAAAAGGAGTTGAAGAACCAGGAGAAGGTGATGCTGATGCAGACCACTGGTCATATATGGTTGAAAGAGGAAGTGGAAGGAACCACCAATCTGCAACGAGAGTTCAACAACTACTTGGACTCGTTCCGCTCCATCGTGGTGTATGCTGCACAGGTATATGGCTTCTATCACGAGATAGACCGACTGGTGGATAACTTGGGAGGATTCACCAAACAACTGGATAAACATCCGAGCAATGCCCTTGCTGTGGCACTGTCAGCCAAGCGCAACAAGATCTATCGGGAGTTGATTATGGGCAGCGTGGAGATAGTAAACGACATCAGACTTGTATGCTTGTCAGGCAACAAGATGACCGAGAAAGAACGAGTGGAAATCGTTTTCGGCATCCGCCCCAAGCTGAAGGTAATGAACAAAAAGCTGCAACGGCTGACCAAGGCGGTGAAGTACACCTCGATGGCGGACATCTGGGCAGAGATAGAGGAAGGTAGCCACGACAAGGCTGACAAGAAAACCATCGCGAAGGACTGCATGAACAGATGGAAGCGGAACGGAAAGATCAAATAACAATAAAAAGATACGACTATGAGTATATGGGCAAAGATAGCAAAGTATGGCGGCAGTGCCTTGAAAGGTGCAGGTAGTGTCGCCAAGCAAGGACTGAAATCTGCAAGCAATACGGCTGTGCATCCCACCCAAGCACTAAAAGGCGCAGGAAGTGCGATGAAAACAGCCGCTGTGGGCAGCGCAGCAGGATATGTGGCATGGCAGAACCTTGTCAACGACAAGAGCATGGTGGAGATAGCCAGTGATGTGGTGGTAGGAAAAGACACCACGGAGAAAATATCCGAAGCTGTGGAAGACGTGAAAGGACTGAAGAACAAGGCTGGAGAAGCAGTGGATGCTGTGAATAGTGCCATGGGCGACATCAACAGTAAGTGGAGCGGAATGAGCAACTTCTTCCGTGGCATCTTCGGAGGCAACGGCCTGGAGATGTTCGGCAACTTCTTCAAGAACTTAGGAAAAGGAAATGTGTCGGGACTGAGCCTTGCAGGACTGGTAACAGCAGCGTTCCTCACTTTCGGACGTTTCGGATGGCTTGGCAAGATAGCAGGAGCCATGCTCGGCATGATGCTCATAGGCAACAATTCCAATATCAAGAACATTGTCAGTGGTGATGGCGGTCAAGGAAGAAATGTGAACGAAGCAGAAACGACCACACGCAGTGGCGGCATGAAACGATAAACATAAAAACGACAACAACATGAGATATACAGAAGAAATGATGCTGCAATCAAAAAGCGGCTTTTGCATGCCCTTTGAGGAGCGAGGCAAGGACGTGGAACTGACACTTGGCTATGGCAAACAGAAGCATCCTGTAACAGGAACCGTGTTCTTCCATCACGGACTGGACTTTGAGGCAAATCACTATCTGCTATCTGCCTTGGCAAGCGGAACGGTATCGGGCATTGGCAATGATGCGACACACGGCATCTACCAAGTGATACGCTACGGCAAATATGAAGTGACCTACGCCCACCTTGCCAATGTGTTTGTGAATTTCGGGCAGATGGTGAAAGCAGGACATATCGTGGCATTGAGCGGTGACAGACTGCATTTCGAGGTGAAGTTTGACGGCAAGGAAATCAATCCGATTGATTTCCTGACCATGCTATATGGCAATGTGAAGGCAATGGAACAGACCGGTAAGACTGGTTTTCCTGAGTTTGAGACCTACGACATGAATATAGCCACACAGTATGACAAAGACCAGAAAGAGATAGAAGAATTGATGCTGCGCTTCATGCCATCGTATATGGAAGACCTGTATAAAGGTATGTATGTGACACCGCAACATGCAGAGCAGTCGCTGAGAAACATTTTTTCGCTATCTGCAGCGAAACACTATTTCTATGAAGCTATGCCATCCATCAGCAATCCGTTAGGCATCGGGCAAAGAGCCATGCCATTGGCTTGTAAAGTGCAGAACCTGCTGATAGCAGATTTCTTGAACTATCTGGCATTGCGGCATGGCATCTATCTGTCCACATTGAGCGAAGTCCAAAAAAAAAACTCCATGACGAAGCCGTAAGGACAAGTGGTATCATCGACCCTCTCGCAGAATTGGACATCGATGTGCAGAGCTTCGACATTCCAAGGTTGGTAAGTGTCTATCCCGACCGTGCAGGAGTGAGATGGTGGACAAAAGCGTGGTTCAATAACCGAGAGGAAGGAGAATGCTCCGTGGAGATAGAACTACAACAAGCCATTCTCTTCATCCATGACAGAATAGAGAAAGACGCTTGGCTGGAGGAATACTTTCCAAAGCAGATGGAAGTGTATCACCAAGCCATCGAGCAGACAAGAGAACAGATATTAGGTCAACTAAACGTAACGCTATAATGAGTACAATCAAGAACCCGACACGTTTTGCCGAACTGGAGTATTGCCTTCAAGGATATTTTGACGGCAAGCTGGCACTTGTGATGAAACAGGTGCGAGATGACTTAACTCACAAGCAACTGGAGGAAAGAGGCAGATACCAGAGCAGTTTGGCAGGAGTGCTTGCTTCTGCCAATCCGTATGCCGACAACACCGAGTTTGTTCTAAAGCAAACAGGCAAATGGAACAGCAAAACCACGGAGGACTATCAGGCGATGTGCAACCAGAAGATATGGAAGGACAAAAACATCGTGAATGACTTGGCTCTTCTTGCTGGCGAGTGGCGCAATGCCGTGGTGAAGGAAATTGGACGAAGCAAATATGACGCTTTGTCGAAAGCCTGTGGCGAGGACTTGGCATACGCATACGTTGTGCAAAGAATGGAAGACCTGATGATTGGGAAGCTCGTCAAAGACAATACACCCAAGTCAACAATGGACTACATCTTGCGAAAGGCAGCACAAAACAGCATCTGGGGACTGCAAGAAGAACTGATGAAGTCACCATTGACGGCAGAGATAGAAGCTCGTGGCGAGAAAGCCTATAAGCCAAGCAAGACGGAGAAGTTTGCAGGAAGGGCTACCGCCTCGGTAGTGGATGCCGTGACCATGGGCGGTATCGGTAGTTGGAAGTCATTGGCAACCTTGGTGGGGAGCGACATGGCATTGGGCTATATCCTCGATTCCAAGAAGGGAAACGGCGAACAGCGGAAAGAGCAAGTGATGGAACTGAGCATCAGCAAGGGTGTGTTCGGACAAAACGGCAATGCCTTCACTGGTTTTCGCTCACAAGCCAAGAAAGTGAATGCCACCAACAATGGCTATGTCAAGACGCTCAACAGCAAACTCCATAATAAGATACATATTCCACAAAAAGCATTTACGCCTATGACATGGACAGATAACAGTTTTAAGTTTCCTTTCCAAAAAGAGCAAGAGAAACGGAACGCTCCGAAATACAAGAATGTACCGCTGATAGTGGCACCCGGCAAGGAAGACGCCTATCTGGAAGAGAAAGCTAAGCACGACGCAGCCAAGGTTGCAGAGGCAGAGTACATCATCCAAGAAAAGAAAGAGGCAGAGGCGCAACAAACAGAAACAGATGAACAACAGCAAGCGCAATCAGAGGAAGAACTTCAAGAACAACCTGAAAATGATAACAGCAACGGATGGGAAGGACTGTTGAAGAACTTCGGACTGAATGGTTTCAGCGACATCGGCAATAACCTTGGCTATGTGATAGCCATGTTGCCCGACATCCTTGTTGGACTGTTCACAGGCAAGACGCAATCATTAGGTTTTAAGGACAATATGATGCCGATAGCCGCCATCCTTGCAGGAATGTTCGTGAAGAATCCACTATTGAAGATGACACTCATCGGTATGGGCGGTGCCAATCTGCTGAACAAGGCAGGACATGAAGCATTGGCAAACAAACGGGAAAGCAATGATGGAAATGCTGTATCATACGGTAATACAACAGCACAAGCAGTGCAATATAAGTCCTATCCAGACGAACCGTTGAATCCCCGAATAGCCAACCCTGTGCTACAAGGCAACTGTTTAGTGGCAACCATTGACCGAGTGCCATACACCATCCAACTGCCAGAGCATGTGGTTGGAGCATATCAAGCAGGAGCCTTACCACTCAACACCCTTGCCAATGCCGTGCTTGCCAAGAGTGACCAGATGAGACAGATGGCAGAACGCAACTATGGCGAGCAAGAAGTGAGAAATGTGAGAAACGAGGCGATGGAAAATGCAGAGCAGCGAGAAGTTATTCAACGTTCAAGATAATAAAAGAAAACGTAAAACAATCATACAATGAAAGAGAAAAGTCCACAAGAGAAGAATGCGGCAGAGCGTCAAGTGTCACAGATTACCGAGGCCCTGTCGAAAGCAGTCGACAACAAGGGTGTCTGGCTGAATGAGCAAGGAAAGCAATATCCACGGTTTTACCCAAAGGGAGCTGCAGTGAGTCCGTTCAATGCTCTCGTGATGGGATTGAACTCCGACAAGAACGGATTTTCTACAAATCTTTACACGTTATTTAGTGAAGCCAAGAAGCGAGACGAGTCTGTGATGGCGCATGAGAGAGGTGTGCCGTTCAACTGGTATGCATGGAACAAGTATGTGAACCGACATAATCCGGAAGACATCATCAGCAGAAAGGACTACCAGGAATTGTCGGCTACCGATCAGACACAGTACAAGGGCATACATAATCGGGAAATACGAGTGCTGTTTAACATCGACCAGACCATGCTGCCACTGAAAGACAAGGAGAAATATGAAGATGTGGTGAAGGCGAATGTCGGTGCGAATGAAGACAAGGCATTGCGTAGCCAAGTAAATGACTTCATCCAGAAGATAAAGGAAAACCTGATGGCGGTGCGCAAAGACGGAAGCGGAGTGGCACACTATGACACAGAAAAAGATGCAGTGTATATGCCAAAGCAAGAAAACTTTGAGCATTATAGCGATTATGTGCAGGAAATGCTGCGCCAAGTGGTGAGTGCTACAGGACATCAACAGCGACTGGCAAGGGAGGGCATGGTGATGAAAAACGGCATTGCGCCATCGGAGGATGCCGTGAAGCAAGAGAAACTGGTTGTGGAACTGGCTTCGGGCATCAAGATGATGGAAATGGGTATGCCAGCCAAGATTTCCAAGGAGAATATTGGACTGGTGGACTACTGGAACCGCGAATTGAAGGAAAATCCATGCCTGATAGATGCCATAGAGAGTGATGTGAACAATGCCTTAGACGTTATCCGCAAGGCAGAGCGTGGCGAGAAAATAGAATATTCATCCTTGAAGAACGAGCAGCAGACCACCGAGATGCAAGCGCAGATGCCCAAACACTACTTTGTGGCAGATGAGATAGCCAAGCATCCCGACAGCGAACAAAAGTTTGTGGTGATAGTAAGGGATATGGAAAACAAGAGTGCCGATGTGGTATTGCCGGCAGGAGCATCATTGGAAGTAAACAACGAGGTGTCGGGCATGAGCAAGCAGCGCATTGAACATGCCTTGCAGAAGGAAGGTTTTCTGTCTGTCAAGTTCTACAATCCCGATGGTGCATTAGGCTACCATCCTGATGACAGTTATTTCGCAGGAAAGGACATCACCGTTGCAAGACTGAAGAACTGGCAATTGGAAGACATATCCAAGATAGACGTAAGCGATGCCGTGAGACAGAGCAAGCAGGTGGGCTTCGACCGCATACAGATGGTGCAAGATGACAACAAGCGTTGGGCGATGTATATCAAGCCAGAAGGACAAAAGGCTTTTTCCATCTATCCCGACAAGGCGGACTTAAACCGCTTCTTCACCACGCTGAAACAGGCGCAGGACACGATGGACAGTTTGAGAGTGGAACTGGCACAGAAATACTATGCAATGGCAGAGACAAAGCCTGACCTGAAGGTGGACTTGTTTGGCAGTGGTCAGCACAACGAGGTGGACATGAACCGCATACAGAAAGTGAACGTGTTCAAGGCAAAGAACGATGTCATTCTGTGTGCAGCCACCATTGATGGCGCAGACAAGTTGCAGCCTCGTGTGGTATCGCCAAGCCAATGGCAACGAATGTGGATTGCCGAAGACAAGAACGAGTACAAAAAGCATCTTGCTGCTACCCTGTTTGCTGATATCCTGCAGAAAGGACAGACACAGGAGCAGACTGCATCTGAGAAGCAAGTTGAGGAAACCGAGGTGAAGCAAGAAACGCAAGTCTCCACCGATAAGCATGAGGAAGAGCATCGAGAATATCATGAGGAAGAGAACAAGCAAGCTTCCTCTGAGGAAAAGAAAGATATTAGGGAAGAAAAGGATGCAACTGTTCAAAGAGATAATAACGCTACTGTGGAAAAGAAGGAAGAAACAAAGGGTAAGCAGAAGGAAGAGACCAAGGGCTCTCCCATCATGAAGCAATGGAAGGAGTTGAAAGCCAAACATCCAGATGCTTTGCTGCTGTTTCGTGTAGGTGATTTTTATGAGATGTATGAACAGGATGCCAAGCGAGGAGCGGAAGTGTTGGGGATTACATTGACAAAGAGAAACACCCAAACTGGTCCCTACATGGCTGGCTTTCCACATCATACCTTGGATACCTATCTACCCAAACTTATCCGAGCAGGAGAACGAGTTGCTATCTGTGACCAGTTGGAGGCACCCAAGCAGAAGCAAGAGGAGCAAAATACTGAGGAACAGCAGCGTTCTGGCGGTATGAAACGATAATAATGAGGATATAAAGACATGAGCAAGAATCAGCAATATGCAGAAAGATATGCTGCCGAGGCGATGGAACAAATGAAGCGATATGGCATCCCTGCTTCCGTCACCTTGGCGCAAGGCATCTTAGAAAGCCGTAATGGACAGAGTGAACTGTCGCAGTTGGGCAACAACCACTTTGGCGTGAAGGCTTCGAAAAGTTGGTTGAAGAACGGTGGCGATTATCTTGTCTATACCGATGACAAGCCGAATGAGAAGTTCTGCAAGTATGCCACGGTGGGTGACTCATACGAACACCATTCCAAGATATTGAAGAACAGCAGCCGCTACAGCCAATGTTTCAAACTCCATCCCGACGACTATAAAGGATGGACAAAAGGTATAGAGCGAGGCGGTTATGCCACCAATGGAGGATATGCAGCCAGTTTGCAAAAGATTATCGAGATCAATGGATTACAGAAGTATGACCAACAGGTGATGCAAGAAATGAGGGCTGAGGGTAAGAAGTTCGGCGTAGAACAGAATACAAGGACTTCAGCAACGGTCTCGTCTTCGGTATCGCCATCCAATCATGACGAAAAGAAGCAAACAGCATCTCAAACACTTAACGGCAAATACTCATTCCCTGTTAAAAGGGACGAGTTCTTGTTTGTCACTTCTCCATTCGGTATGCGTCAAGACCCTATGGACAAAAGCAAGCAGCAGATGCACAAGGGCATTGACATCAGAGCCAAGCATGATGATGTGTTGGCAACCGAGAATGGTGGCAAAGTGGTAGCTGTGAACCACAATGCCAATACTGGCGGTGGCAAGTCTGTGACAGTGGAATACGCAAGATCGGACGGAAGCAAGGTGCAGACCACATATATGCACTTGGACAGTATTGCCGTGAAGGTGGGTGACGAGGTGAAAGCTGGGCAAAAGTTAGGTGTGTCGGGAAATACCGGCACACGCACTACTGGCGAACACTTGCATTTCGGAGTGAAAAACATATCGGCAGACGGCAAGACAAGGGACGTGGATCCTGCATCATACTTGGCGGAGATAGCGCAGAAAGGTAATCTGAAGCAACAGGCATTGTATAACGGCAATGACCTGTTGGCAAAATACAAGGAAAACAGTTCGGCTGTGGACACGAGTCTGTCACCTGACGATTGGATGAAGAAACTGCTTTCATCTGAGGACGCAAGCACAGGATTGTCAAGTGCAGACCCGATAATGGGATTGGTGACTACCATGTATAGCAGTCTGCTTGTCCTCGCTGTGCAAATAGACAGTAAAAGCGAGGAAGAGCAAAGAACGCAAATCTCAGAAGCTGTAAGCAAAAGGCAGGTGGACTTGAAACCATTGATGCCGACTATGAAGGAATGTGTGCTGAGTGTTGGCGATAATGGAAAGGCTGTGTTGCAAGCGGACAATGGCACTACCAAAGTGACGAGAGAGCTGACCAATGCGGAGTTCTGTAGATTGTCGCAAGTGTTGGGTGATACCAACCTGAGCAATGATGCCAAGAAAATGCGCATAGCTGGAATGGTGAATACTATCGTGCTGAAGCAACAGGCATCGCAAAACTATGAGCAAGTCCTGGAACAGCAAGAAGGTCAAAGTCAGACAATGCAAAGAAAGTAAGATACTTGGAGATTCCACATCTTGGTCGATTGAAAACGAATAAAAAAGTATTTGAGCTATGATTAAATGTAACGTAAGTGTGTGCGGAACCGTCAGCAAGGCTGCAGTGGTTCGCAATGGAAAGGACGGAATGCCTTTTACGACATATTCCGTGGATGTAGTGGTGCCAGCCAAGAGTGGTATCAACAAGACCGTGATTGTCAGTTGTATCATGGATGGTGACGATGCGGAAGGCATTGTCGTGGGCAACCGCATTGAGTTGAAAGGTGTATTGACCTTCAAGAAGAAAGATGACAACCTGTATTTCAACTTGAAAGTATCGGAAGTGAACCTTTCGCCTGTATCGGAAAGCAAGGATGGCATCGTGGGCGACATGGAGTTCAAGGGCAAGGTCGGTAAGGACATTGATATGAAGAAAGGCAAAAATGGTAAGGCTTTCCTGATGTTTTCTGCTTTCAGTGCAGAGAAGATTGGAGAAGAATTTGCCTTTACATGGGTGCGCTTTGTCCGGTTCTCGGAAGAAAAGGAAGAATGGCTGCAGTCGAAAGCCACCATCGAGGCAAAGGGCGAGTTGGAAATCTCGGTGTATAACGACAGACTCAACTTAGGCTGCAAGGTGGCGGAGTTGAACCAGTGGGAGAAGAAACCGTATCATCCTAACAATTAGCAAGTATGGCATATTACAATAAGAATCCACAGAATAATGGCGATGGAAAGAATGCTGAGGACAGAGCCTTGGACACCTTCGCCAACATGATGATAGAGAAAATCGAGTCGTTGGGAAGCAAGGACGGATGGCAAAAGCCTTGGTTTACGGAGGGTACATTGAGTTGGCCGAAGAACCTGTCTGGCAGGGAGTATAACGGCATGAATGCCTTGTTGCTCACCATGCTCTGCGAGAAGAAAGGCTACGAGCTGCCAGTGTTCTGCACCTTTAACCGTGCAGTGGGTTTGAACTATCAGACCGACAAGCAAGGTAACAAGAAGCAGATGGTGGATGCCAATGGCGAGCCGTTGCCCAAGGTTGGCATCAATAAGGGAGAGAAGAGTTTTCCCGTGATGCTGACAAGTTTCACCATTGTACACAAGGAGACAAAAGAAAAGATACCCTATGACGACTACAAGCGAATGAGTGCTGAGGAGCAGAAGGAGTATAATGTCTATCCGAAGTTGAATGTGTACCAGGTGTTCAATGTGGCACAGACCAATCTGAAGGAGGCAAGACCTGAATTGTATGCCAAGTTGGAAGCAGAGAACAAGCCAGAAAAGGCATTGGTGAAGGAAGGTGACATGTATTCGTTTCCTGCTGTAGACCGGATGTTCAAGGAGCAGAGATGGATTTGTCCCATCAATATCGAACACCAGGACAATGCGTTCTACTCCATTTCCCGCAACCAGATAACCATTCCTGAAAAGTCACAGTTCAAGGATGGTGAGTCGTGGTATGGAACAGCGTTCCATGAGATGGTTCACTCGACAGGAGCGGAAGATCAGTTGAACCGTCTCAAACCGCAGTCGGGCTTCGGTTCCGATGAATATGCACGTGAGGAACTGGTTGCAGAGTTGGGCAGTGCGTTGGTGTGCCAGAAGTATGGCATGACCAAGAATCTGAAGGAAGACAGTGCCGCCTATCTGAAATCTTGGCTCGGCAGTCTGAAGGAGTCGCCAAGTTTCATCAAGACCACCTTGATGGATGTAAAAAAGGCAACGTCTATTCTCACGCAGAGAATAGACGAAGTGTCTTTGGAAATGAAGGAGCAACAGAGTGAGGATGTTGTAGCTTCGGTATCAGATGAGAAAATGGATGCGAAGGACATGAAACAATCTGCATCATATGACAATAGTGAGCAAACTGAGGCAGAAGAGGACAAGGTCGCAAGGTCTGCATTCCGCCGATAATGAGGCTGTTTGTAGCAAAAAAGCATAAATCCAAGATGCACACATATATAATTGTGTAGGCATCCTGGATTTTTTCATTATTCGGGTATGGCATCTTCGCTGTCATCATCTTCCTCATCTTCGTCAGCAAGCCATTTCTGCCAATCTTCCTCGTCAATGGTGAGTTCGTTCATTTCCCAATCATATGCGAGTTCTGGCATTGGGGCACGAGAGTAAGGAAAATGGATGGTATAGCCGATTTGTCCATAGGAGACATGGAGCGGAGTGACGCAAAGGTCTCTGCCGAAATAGCTTCGGGTGGTAAGATATTTGCGCCAGGAGGGTGTGTCATAAGTCTGTGACGCACCCTTTTTTTGTGTTTTTCTGTATATTTTAGTTGAATCGTAGTCTTTCTTCACAAGGGGAATCTTATTATATTGTATAGAAACTTTACTTTTCTTGTTTTATCGATAACAAAACAGCCCCAAAGCTCACAAAAGGGCATAATTGTCCCATACGGTAAAACTACCCAAATTGAGTTTTATCGTTTTATCCCCAAATGTTTCTTCAAATTGAATCCTATACCGAACAACCCTATGTCCATGTAAACCTTGTCCTTTCCGAAATGCCTGAATCGCTTGTAATGCATGTCTTCCTTCATCTGTCCAAACGCAGCTTCTGGCTCTATCGGTCTCTGACTCCTGTGCTTCATACCTTCCTCTGACGTCAACAGCAAAAATGTTTCCTTTTTATATGCATTCAACTTATGGTTTACATATATGGTTCTGTTACCCTTGGCTTTCTTGCAAAGACTCCCAAGTGGACAGCCTTCACATCGCTGCGCTCTATATAATGTAATGACAGACACATAGTCAGAGCCGCTTTTCGTTTGCCGTTGTCCGCAAGGATTCATGTGTTGTCCCATGGGACAGACGTAATAGTCTTCGTCTCTATTATAGTAGAAATTTGCTTGGTTAAAGACATCTTCCTTGAAAGGTTTATGCTGTTCTTTGTGAAACCAGTTGTACTTTACATATCCCACCATCTCTTCCATCTCCATGTACTCATAGTTCTCCTCTGATCCGTATCCTGAGTCTGCGGTGACGCACTTGGATTGCTTTCCATGTCTTTTCTTGTACTTATCCAAAAATGGTTTGAAGGTCAGGGTGTCCGTTGGATTGTGATAAAGGGCAAAATTCGTCCAGTATTGATTCTCTGTCGCTATTTGAAGGTTATAGGCAGGCTTTGTCTGCCCATTGTTCATGGCATCTTCCTTGAGGCGCATGAAGGTCGCATCGGG
>ENA-OWOF01000080-OWOF01000080.1-gut-metagenome-genome-assembly--contig:-NODE-80-length-44072-cov-13.395568_pt1 | contig 44072 bp, 34 predicted proteins | sample MGYA00248255_ERZ651790 | MGnify/ENA primary metagenome ERZ651790 (study PRJEB26908, sample SAMEA4031711) | gut metagenome | biome: gut; feature: normal infant; material: stool | place: China | collected 2015...
AATCCCAGCCACTGGTTTCCACCCGGCACCATGATCTTACAGATGCATCCGCTGCACTCATCGAACTCCAGATCACAGACATGCCCCAGCTTTTTACAGTCTCTGACATTGATCACATCTTTGCATTTTAATTCGGAAAAAAGCATATGCGTACTCCTGCTTTCTTTCTATATATATAATATATGCCTTTCCCATCCGTTTGTTCGGCAAATACTGGAAATTCTACGGGCAAAGTATATCCTCCCACAGTCCTGTGAATACTGTTGTTATCACAAAATTCAGTAATCGGGAGGTCTCTATGGTACAGGGAAAAGTGGAAATCTGCGGCGTCAATACAGCAAAACTGCCTTTGTTAAAGGCGGCAGACAAGGATGCTTTATTTGCGAAGATCCGCGAAGGAGATACCGCTGCCCGAGAGACCTATATCGAAGGGAATTTACGTCTGGTCCTAAGTGTGATCAAACGTTTTTCAAGCAGTGCGGAGAACGTGGATGATCTGTTCCAGATCGGATGCATTGGTCTCATCAAAGCCATCGACAATTTCGACGCTACTCTGGGTGTGAAGTTCTCTACCTATGCGGTTCCCATGATCATCGGGGAGATCCGCAGATTCTTACGGGATAACAACAGCATTCGTGTATCACGCTCCCTGAAGGATACCGCCTATAAGGCAATCTACGCCAGAGATACACTGACGAGAAAAAATCTAAAAGAGCCCACCGTGGAAGAGATCGCCGCGGAAGTGGGTATCTCCAAGGAAGATATCGTCTATGCCTTAGATGCCATGCAGAATCCAATGAGCCTCTACGAGCCGGTCTACACCGACGGTGGCGACACCCTCTATGTCATGGACCAGATCAGTGATAAAAAAAATAAGGAAGAGACGTGGGTGGAACATCTCTCCCTCAGTGAAGCCATGAAACGTCTGAACGACAGAGAGCGCCATATCATCTCTCTGCGCTTTTTCGAAGGCAAGACCCAGACCGAGGTAGCCGACATGATCGGCATCTCCCAGGCCCAGGTCTCTCGTCTCGAAAAAAATGCATTGAAAGCCATGCGGGGGTATCTTACCGCATAGACCTCCATTTTTAGATCCGGGTGACATCCCCCTTACGTGCAGCATTTAACAGTAACCCCAGCTTTTCGTTCTGTGTCAGTTTTGCCGTTTCCGCTTTCTCCCTCAGTTTTCATGTTATCTTCTGATTGTTCTGATTGCACTTTTATTGTCTGCGGAATCTCCGCAGCATTCCATACAGTATCTGAAACAGCAGATATCCGATCACAGCCCCCAGCACATTGGTCAGGATATCGTCCACCTGAAAATATCCCCTGCCGGTGATCAGCTGGATCGTCTCCACACCGAAGCTGGTCACGAATGCCGCAAAGGTATTCCTAAAAAAACCCCGAAGCCACGGAAATGCCCAGGGACAGATAAATCCATAGGGAATAAACAGCAATACATTTTCCACGACATACGAATGGTTCCTCGCATTCGTCCCCCAGGTAGAGAACAGTTCCAGATCCATGCCGATCCGGCTGCCATCCTCTCTGGAGAAAAAAGTGATCACCAGAATGATCATCAGATACAGAGAAAATGCCATGAGTCCCGCCATGGGAAAAGCATCCTTCCCCTTACGCTCCCGTCTGGCATTCAGTCCGTTCAGGAGCAGTCCCACAACAGCCCCCGCCATGATCCCGTAGGGAAGATAGGCCAGGGTCTCCTTCAGATCCTTTATGATATATTTTAACATCATCTTATTATTTCCTTACATTTGATAGGTATCCCAATGGGAAGGTGCTTCCTCCCATATCTTCTTATCCTCGAATAAGCGGTCATTCATCCAGCCGACGGCATCCACCACGCCATCCTCGTCAAAAGAAAAATATGCTCTTTTCTTTTTTTCCTCCGGGGTCTTAAAATAATTAAAAGGCTCCGGCCATACCGTCACCATAAGCTTTTTACCGCCCTCGGGGTCCTCCGGATCCTGTGTCTGTTCCAAGCGGTAACGCATCCCCTGGTGGCATCCGGTGAATTCCGTCTTTTTTAAATATTCCATCGATAATATATCATCACGCTGTATCATGTATCTTCGTCCTTAAAATCTGTCATTCACAACCCGGAGAACAGTTCCTCTCCGTAATCTCTATAGTATCATGTATCCGTCCCGAATGCAAAGTCAAATATGCAGGCTGATCTCCTTTTTCAGCTGCCGCATGATCTTTTTTTCCAGCCTCGAAATATAGGACTGGGAGATTCCAAGAAAGCTTGCCACTTCCTTCTGTGTCATCTCCTGTCCGTCCGGTGTCCCCAGTCCGAACCGCAGCCGTACAATGGTCTTCTCCCGGTTTGACAGCTTGCTTACGGCATTCATTAAAAGCTTGCGCTCCACTTCGTTCTCTATCCCTCTGTATATCACATCCTCATCCGTTCCCAGGATATCCGACAGGAGAAGTTCATTGCCGTCCCAATCCACATTTAAAGGTTCATCGATGGACACTTCCATCTTCGTCTTATTATTCCGCCGCAGGTACATCAATATCTCATTTTCAATGCACCGTGAGGCATAGGTCGCCAGCTTGATATTTTTCTCCGGATTAAAAGTATTGATGGATTTGATCAGTCCGATGGTGCCGATGGAGATCAGATCCTCTACGCCCACTCCCGTATTATCGAACTTTTTGGCTATGTAGACCACAAGACGCAGATTATGCTCAATAAGAATCGCCTTCGCCTCATCCTCATACTCCGTTCCCAGATCGCCGATGACCTGATTCTCCTGATCACTTTGGAGAGGAGGCGGCAATACTTCCGCTCCGCCGATATAGTGAAGATCACCTTTCCGATGTATGGGGAAAGGCTCCCTGCGTGTTATTTTCAATTTCATTTTTCCGGGTATTGCTATCTTTAAGATCATAATTGCTCCTTCCTGTCTCCCGGCTGCAGCAATGCAGGATGCAGCAGCATAGGAATTTCTTTTCCGGCAATTTCCTCTTCACTCACTGCCAGATATACATTTCTGTACACTTTTTCCACGCCCCGGTACCGGATCGTTATCTGCGGTACCGGATAACCGCTAAGGATGCCGCTGTTCTTCCCCACGCTGTGATAGGGGATGGCACGAAATCCCGAAGGTTCCTCTCTCCACAGGCTCTTAAATACCCTGGCATCCAGCACCGACACCGGTGCTCCACTGATAGGCTCCCTTAACGTATTGCCGGAATCGATCAGGGCAGGGACCCAGCATTCACCGTCCGTTCCCCGTAGGAACACCTGGCAATACGCCGCGTGCTCTTCTTCCTTTTTTCTGTGTCTCAGAAAAATGATGCAAAAAAGGGCTCCCACTCCAAGCACCATGCAGGTGCCCGGGAGAAATTTTCTGCCTGAGGGAAAGCTTCGAAACACCGCCGCCAACGCCCCTCCCATTAAAAAAGTATAAACGCACTGTTTTCTGAAATACAGCCAGAATCCCCTCATATTCCGTATGGGAAAAGCCACCCACAGCATGAGTCCCGTCCCCGGCAGAAGACATAGGAAAAGCTTTAGAAGCGCCGTTCCCTTCCATAAAAAAGGGAGCAGATAACATACCGCTCCGATCGCCGCCCCGGCTGTCAGCCGGTACCACGTGGCAGTGTGGCAGGTACTGTGATCCACCAAGATCAGAAGTAACAGGTTCATGCCGAAGTTCAGGAGGAACAGGCTGTCAAAATACAGTTCATAATGCATCACACCCCTCCTTCAGAATCATTATAAGGGGTGTGGTCAGCAGATTTTGTCAAATTTTCACCCGCCGGAACCTTTTTCATTCAGTTATTTTCGACAGCAGTATCTTCTGTCTTCTCCAATCCCAGATAAGGTAAAATATTTTCGTACAACTGCCTTATGATAGGTGCCGCCACCTGTCCTCCGTAATAGACGCCCTGCGGGTTATTGATGATGGCTATGGCGATGACCTCGGGATCATCCGCCGGAGCAAAACCGATAAAAGAAGAAATATAACGTCCGCTTCCACGGGGCAGGGTCTGACTGGTTGCAGTCTTTCCTCCTACCCGGAACCCCTGCACCTGCCCGTTCCTGCCGGATCCTTCCGCCACTACCATCTCCAGGATATAGCGCATGGTGGCAGAGGTCTCCTCCGACAGGATTCCGCTGCGTACCGGATAGGAAAACACCTCTTCCACCTCTCCGTCCCGGTTCAGCGCTTCGATCCCGAAATGTGGCGTGATTCGATTGCCGCCGTTGATAATAGAGGATGCCGTAGTCAGAAGCTGGATCGCCGTGATCTGAAAGGACTGCCCGAAAGCCACCGTCGCCAGTTCCACATTTCCCATGTCTTCCTTTTTATGCATGATCGTTGCCGCCTCCCCCGGCAGATCCACCCCGGTGCGCTGTTTTAAACCAAACTGCTCAAAATACCGGTAATACTCATCCACACCGAGGCGGAGCCCCACAGTAATGAGTGCCGGATTACAGCTGTTTTCCATACACTGCACAAAGGTCTGACTTCCATGTCCCACCGTCTTATGGCATCTGATCTTACGGTCATCCACAATGATAAATCCCGGGCAGGAGAAGCTGCTGTCCGGGGTCACGACACCGGACTCCAATCCTGCAGCCGCCGTAATGATCTTAAAAGTGGATCCCGGTTCATAGGTATCATTAATGCAGCCGTTTCTCCACATGGCATTTAATTTTTCCTGCTTCTGCTCGGCTGTAAGCTGTCCGGAGTCCACCGTAAAGAGACTGCCGTCTTCTGCCGTAACGGTCTCCATAGGCAGCGTATAGGGGTCATTGAGATCAAACTCCGGGTAATTGACCATCGAAAGGATCTCCCCGTTCTTCGGATTCATGACAATGATATAGACGCTGTCCGCCTCCTTGGCAGCACAGGCCTGTTCCGCCAGCTGTGTGGCATACTCCTGGATATTTCTGTCAATGCTGATGCGAAGATCACTCCCCGGCACCGGCTCCACCCTGCGTTCTCCCGCAGTATCCACCTCGATCCCTTTTGCATCTGTTACGGTCAATATCATACCGGGCTCTCCCTTAAGTACTTCCTCGTAGACCACTTCCAGTCCGATGATCCCCTGATTATCGCCTCCGGTAAATCCCAGCACTTTACTTGCCAACTCTCCGTAAGGGTAATATCTCTTATAGTCTTCGTCCACTTTTACACCTGCCAGATCATATTCCCGGATTCTGTCACCGACAGTCTTATCCACGTTGCTTTTCACCCGCTCGATGGAGGAATATTTTTCCACCCGTTTTCTGGCCAGTTCCTCAGAGATACCCAGTTCCTTTACCAGCATGGCGATCACCTGCTCGGGCTCCTCGATCTGGTTATGGATCACGGATACGGTACAGACCGTTTTATTATCCGCCAGCACGACGCCGTTACGATCCAGGATCCTCCCTCTTGCCGCTTTGATGCTTCTCTCCCTCTCGTGCAGTCTGGTAGCTGCATCCCCATAATAATCCGCCCGCCATACCATCAGGTACAAAAGTCGTCCAAGCAGGCCGCAGAACACTGCCGTACATAGGAAAAATATGGTCATGATCTTTTTGCGGTGAAAAAATCGGTTCTGATGATCTGCCATAAAAAAACCTCACCCACGGAGCTTTTTACATTTTATGGCTCCAAAGGTGAGGCTATTCATTCCATGAACGTCTATTTATTCATTTTGCTGATTCAGCAGATTATTGTTCACCGGGCTGTCACCCAGGGTATCCTCTCCGCCGACATCCGCTCCTGTAACGGGATCGATCAGGCCGCCGTCGATCGGACTTACCAGATATCCGGTAGCAGGATCCACAGGGTAATTTCTCCAGTCCTCAGAAGTTGTGGGAGACTCTTCTCCCTCTCCGGTTCCGGTGCTCTCTCCGCCCGTCTGATCCGCAGGATCGGAAGCGGTATCTGCTCCGTCACCGTTATTCTGGGTATCCCCGTCTTCCGGTTTCTGTGTATACTGATTCGTAATCTCGATCTGTTTCTCTGCCAGTTCCTGAATCTCCTTCTCAGACAGCTCCTCCGTCATGAAGATATTCAGATAAGGCAGTACTTCCGTCAGAACATTTCTAACGATTCCCGTTGCGAACTTTGCATCATCCTGAGGGGATGCATTGGCACGGTCCACAACCACGTAAATGGCGATCTGAGGATCATCCGCCGGTGCATATCCCATAAAGGATACAACATATTCACCGTTTTTACGAGGAATGGTCTCTGCGGTACCGGTCTTGCCGCCGATGGCATATCCGGCAGGTCTTGCGGTTCTACCGGTTCTGCGGTCCCCGCCCTCTTCCATAACGGTAGCTCTGCAATACTGTCTGATCTTCGCCGATGTGCTCTCGGAGATGGTCTGTCGTAATACTCTCGGTTCAATGTTCTCCACCGTTGCTCCGCTTGCATTGGTGATCTTGTCCACCATGTGGGGCTCATAATAATATCCGCCGTTGATCAGGGAGCAGAAACCGGTGATCATCTGGATCATGGTCACATTGAAGTTCTGTCCGAAGCTGTTGGTCGCCAGATCAGCGCTTCCCATCTGGTCTACCGGGAACAATAGACTGGCGGTTCTCGCTTCTCCTGCCAGATCCACGTTGGTCTTTAATCCAAAGTTAAAGGTCTGCTGGAATTTGGCAAATTCCTCCTTGCCCATGGTGGCTGCGATCTTCATTAACGCTACGTTGCAAGACCAGGCAATGGAATCCTGTACTGATACATCGCCTTCACCGCCGGAACGGTAGCTGTGACATTTGATCGTATGTCCGCCGACTTCCAGATAGCCGTTACACTGATAGTGCTCGTTGCCGGTGATGGCACCGCTCTCCAGTGCTGCTGCCACGGTAAAAGGCTTCGCCGTGGATCCCGGCTCGTAGGTGGTGGAGATACAATAGTTCTTCCACAGGTAGTTCAGATTATCCAACAGCTCTTCATCCGTCAGGGCATCGATATCTTCCTGGGTAAAATAGGTATCTGTCTTCGTCAGTACCCGGTAACCGTTGGCATTGGTCACCATTTCGATCTTACGGGATCCCAAAAGGGCATCCGTATTCCTGGTATCGTTCAGGTCATAGGTAGGATAGCTTGCCATGGCCAAAATATTGCCGGTATTGACTTCCATGATGATGCAGCCCACATTTTCCGCGCCATTGCCGGGATGTGCCGCATCCTTATGTTCCTCGTTAAACTGCTTCAGGTATTTCTCCACAATACCCTGAATATTGGCATCAATGGTACTGTGTATCGTGTTGCCGTCCACTGCCGGCTTGATCGTACGTTCCAGGTTGGCATCATCATTCAGATAACCGTACTCTCTTCCGGTGGTTCCGTTCAGGACATCATTGTAATACTCTTCCAGTCCGTACTGTCCTTCATTGTCCGCTCTGGCAAATCCGACCACATCTGCCGCCAGAGAACCGTTTGGATAGACTCTCTTATATTCCTCTTCAAACCAGACACCACGGATCTTACTATTCTCCAGTGCTGCCGCCTGGAATCCGCTGATCTGGTCATAAGTCATCCTCCGAAGAGGCACATACCACGAAGATTCGGGATGAGACGTTACATACTGCCGCACCGCCGTCATGTCCAGATCCGGGAAATTCGCAGCCAGCGCTTCCATGGTGGGTTCCAGATAATCCTCCCGGTCCAGCATTACCCTGGCGTCAATGACCAGGTTATACACCTTTTCACTGACGGCAAGCTTCGTTCCCTTGGCATCCACGATGTCACCACGCCTAAACGGCAGGGTGATGGAATCGTATTTTTGCTGGGAGAGCACCTGCTTCTCATAGGCAGCTCCGTCCGCTCTCACGATCCATGACAGACGAAACGACAGCAGAATAAATGCCAGTATGATCAATACATACAGACATAACAGTTTCTTCTGCATTTTGATACTGAATTTCTTGGGGTTCTTCTCCTTCACACGTTCTGCCTCCCGTGCTTAGTTCTGACTGCCGTCAGCCTGACGCATATAATCGTTGCTGATGCCGGCATAAGGAATGACCTGTCCTTCTGCAGCATAGGTCATTCCCAGTTCACCGATGGCAATTTTCTTGATCTCTTCCAGATTCACACTGCTGGTGATACGGCTGTATTCTTCATCATTGGACAATTTCAGAGCATTCAGTTCGCTCTCCATTCTGGATACTTCTGCGATCTTTGTGGTCAGCTGTGACTGCATCTGAATATAGTTCACCAGGAAAAATGCACATGCCACCAGTGCCACCATCAGAAAAGTCACATAGCCGATGCTCATGTGTCTTGCTTTTTCTCTGTTTTTTCTCGTCTCGTGAGACAGCTGTCTCCGGGGCTCTTCCATTTGTCTCCGGATCTGCAAGTCTCTTGCTGTATTATCATATATGTATGGGGTATTACTTCTTCTCTGTGCCATACTTTATTCCCACTTTCACTGATTAAAGATTTAAAATTCTTATTTCTTTTCAAACACACGTAGCTTTGCGCTCTTGGACCTGCTGTTTGCTTCCAGTTCTTCCGCACCGGGAAGGATCGGTTTTCTGGTGATCACCTTTCCCTTGGAGACCTTACCGCATACACACACCGGAAATTCCGGAGGACAGGTACAGGGATTTTCATTCCTGCGGAACGCATTTTTCACGATCCGGTCTTCCAGGGAATGGAAGGTGATGATACAGAACCTTCCGCCGGGATGTAACAGATCGATCAATTCGTCCAATGCCTTTTTCAGTACTTCCAGTTCCTGATTGCACTCAATGCGGATCGCCTGGAATGTCTGCTTGGAGGGATGCCCGTTCTGTCGCATTTTCGCCGGAACTGCGGCCTTAATGATCTCATTTAATTCAAAGGTAGTCTCAATGGGCTTGTCCGCCCTGTTTTTTACAATATGTTTCGCAATGTTTTTCGCAAACGGATCTTCACCGTAATCCCGGATGATATGATACAGCTCCATCTCGGAATAATTGTTCACGATGTCTCTCGCTGTCAGGGTCTGCCTGCGGTCCATCCGCATGTCAAGCGGTGCATCAAACCGGTAAGAAAACCCTCTGTCCTCGGTATCTAACTGGTAGGAAGAGACTCCCAGATCCAGCACGATGCCGTCCACACCGGTGACTCCGTATTCTCTGAGTGCCTCCACCGCATTCACGTAATTGTTGCGGATCACGGTCACTTTATCTCCAAAGCATCGTAATCTCTCCGATGCCGCCGCGATCGCCGCGTCATCCTGATCGATCCCGTAGAAATGTCCGTTCTGTAAGCGGCTGCACACCTCATAGGCATGTCCGCCGCCTCCTAAGGTTCCGTCCACATAGATGCCGTCCGGTCTGATATTCAGTTGTTCGATGGTCTCATGCAACATCACAGAATAATGATTAAATTCCACGACGGTCATCCTCTCCTGCTTCTTTAAATCTGCTTCTTTTAAATGGTCAGTCCCAGTCCTTCCATGGCGCCGGTGATCTCATCCATATCCGCATCCGAGTTCATGGTCTCCCACTTATCCTTGCTCCAGATCTCCACGCGGCTGCCGACTCCGACTAACACCACATCTTTTTCCAGTCCGGCGAATTCTCGCAAGTGTGCCGGCAACAGGATTCTTCCCTGCTTGTCCACTTCCACCGTAGCCGCACCGGCTAAGAAGAAACGGGCAAATTGCCTTGCTTCCTTATTGATCAGAGGTAATGAGGTCAGCTTCTGTTCAAAAGCGTTCCAGTCATCGTTTGCATACACAAATAAGCAGCCGTCCATTCCCTTGGAAATCACAAATTCCTCGCCTAAAGTCTCTCGGAATTTCGCCGGAATGATCAACCTGCCTTTCGTATCTAACGTATGGTTGTACTCGCTCATAAACATCGCACTCACCACCATTCATCCAAAAGGGGACTGCCACGAAAAAGGAGGTCATTTTTCCAAAAATCTACCACTTTATGGCACTTGCCTCCACTTTCTCCCACTTTTATTATGATTTTATACTAAATTAAGGGATTTTACAAGAGAAATCAAGTGGCTTTTTTCGACGGCGGAACCCAAAAAAGCGCCCTGTCCTACGACAAGAGCGCTCTTTTCTACTATATATGGTAAAAAAACAAGAGCAAACACAACATCTATGTATTTGCTCTTATTTCAATATTCTTAATAAATTTTTAAAAATTTTTAATTATTTTCCACTTTCGGTTGTTTTTTCAGGCGCATACGTATCACAATGTCCGTCACCACCGCGAAGATCACCATACACAGGGATAATACCTGGGATACAGCGAGGCTCGTTCCGGGGATAAACAGGGTATCTGTCCGGATACCTTCGATCCAGAATCTGCCGAGGCCATAGCCTCCGAAATACAAAAGGCAGATCTCTCCCTCGAACTTTTTGTGCTTGCGGTATACCAGCATAATGATCAGAATCAGCAGATTCCACAGACTCTCATAGAGGAATGTGGGGTGTACCTGAATATAATTCGTTCCCTCAATAATATGTGCCGCTACATTCTCGGAAATATCCCGGCTGCGCACCGCTTCGACAGGGAGCCGCATAGCCAGGAAATTATCCGTATATTCTCCGAACACTTCACGGTTCATGAAATTGCCCCAGCGGCCGATAACCTGTCCTAAGATCAGTCCCGGTACACACAGATCTCCCAGCCGGAAAGGGCTGATCTTCTTGATCTTGCAGTAAATAAACAGAGTCAGGAAAGCTCCGATCACACCACCGTAGATCGCCATACCACCGTTACGGGTATTGAAGATACTCAACAGATTGTCCTTGTAATAATCCCAGGCAAAAACCACGTAATAAATTCTGGCACCGATCACGGAAAAGATCACGGCATAAATAGCGAAATCCCAAATAGTATCCGGATTCTCTCCGCTCACCTTCGCTTCATGCACCGCCATCAGGATACCCGCCAGTACACCGATGCCGATGATCAGACCGTAAAAAGCGATCTCGAAACCGAATACGGTAAAGCTTCTGGGAACATTTTCCAGGTAAATGCCTAAATGGGGAAATGCAATATCTCCTGCATTCATCATAATATTTATATCCTTTCTTAGTACTATCCGGCTTCTTCGCGCTTTGCGCTCCCGAATCCGACACATACATTCGCATTCCGGACTATCGTCCTACTTGCTCATGGCTCCATACTAACCGGCTTCTCCGCGCTTTGCGCTCTCGAATCCGGCACATACATTCGCATTCCGGGCTATCGCCCTACTTGCTCATGTATGTTTGATTCGCTAATAGACAGATTACTCTGACTGCAAGCAGTCTCGTAATCTGTCTATTGCGAATCTTAGAATCTTAGTATTACACGTTGAATCTAAACAGGATCACATCGCCGTCCTGTACGACATAGTCCTTGCCTTCCATGCCGACCAGTCCCTTTTCACGGGCAGCTGCCAGGGACCCCTGCTCTAAGAGATCCTTGTAATTTACAACTTCCGCCTTGATGAAGCCTCTCTCGAAATCGGAATGGATCTTACCGGCTGCCTGAGGTGCCTTAGTACCAATCTTGATAGTCCATGCTCTGGTCTCATCCTCTCCTGCGGTTAAGAAGCTCATCAGACCTAAGATATGATAGCTTGCCTTGATCAGCTTCTCCAGACCGGATTCCGTTAGTCCCAGATCATCCAGGAACATTGCCTTCTCGTCATCATCCAGTTCGGAGATCTCTTCCTCGATCTGTGCGCAGATGACGAATACTTCGCTGTTCTCACTTGCAGCGAACTCTCTGACCTTCGCTACCATCTCATTGGATGCGCCGTCGTCTGCCAGATCATCCTCGGATACATTTGCCGCATAGATCACGGGCTTGTAGGTGAGCAGATTGTATTCCTTTATCAGAGCCAGTTCATCCTCATCGGTGACTTCCAGGCTCTTCGCCATCTTACCGCTTTCCAGATGCTCCTTGATACGCTCTAAAAGTGCCAGCTCCTTGGCATAGGTCTTGTCCATTCTGGCAGCCTTGACTACCTTGGACAGTCTTCTCTCCAGTACTTCCAGATCTGCGAAGATCAGCTCTAAGTTGATGGTCTCGATATCCCGTAAAGGATTTACACTGCCGTCTACATGAATGACATTCGTATCCTCGAAGCATCTTACCACATGGACGATGGCATCCACCTCACGGATGTTGCTCAAGAACTGGTTACCCAGTCCTTCACCCTTAGAAGCACCCTTTACCAGACCTGCGATATCTACGAATTCAATCACAGCAGGGGTCACTTTCTTGGAATGATACATCTCCCCCAGTGCCTTTAATCTGTCATCCGGAACTGTTACCACACCCACATTGGGGTCGATGGTACAGAAAGGATAGTTAGCGGATTCCGCTCCCGCCTTGGTCAAGGAATTGAAAAGTGTACTCTTTCCTACGTTGGGAAGACCTACAATACCCAGCTTCATGATTTATTTACCGTTCAGACCCACCAAAAGGGTCTGCCTTTCTTGTATTTTCTATTCTGTATTTCGCTCATAAGTCCATCCGCCTCCGTGCAGAGGCAAACGAATCTAAAATAGTATTATAGCATACCTCACACTCTTTGCAAAGTCCCTACTGTTCAAAGTAAGTATTGATTCCGGCAAGAAGCCCTGTGGCCAATTGTTCCAATACCACATCACTGTGATCCGAATATGCGTTTCCCAGTTCCATATCCACAGAGGGAATCGTACTATAAGAAGTCTGTGTCAGATCAATACTCATATTTCCTTTCCCATAAATCATAGTGCCCTGCTCCCGCAGTCCCTCCACCAGATCCGTTCCCAGGGTATCGTGCTGCTGCCAGTGCGACGCTACCGGCTCCATGGTTTTCAGTGCTTCCGGCACCGAGATGTAGAAGCATCCCTTGTCGTAATTTTTGCCGTCACCGCTGTCCCAGTGCAGTGCAATATGGCAGTCCGCGACATTGTTGCAGATCACAGTCCGCGCCACATTGTCTAACTGCACATCCTCACTGTCCCTGAGCATCAGCACATCATAACCGGAAGATAACAGCTTATCCCGCAGGATCTGTGCCATACGTAATGTCACCTCCCGCTCCGGTGTGCCGTCCTGAAATGTCATGCCCCCGGAGACTGCAGCAGCCTCCGTAGCTCCCGCCGCTGTGCTGCCACCGGTGACCTTCGCCGAGCCATCCGGATGGCACAGCGTCTTCACCTTCGCGCCGCCCGCCGTCCCGTGTCCGGCATTGACACCGATGACGATGCCTTTGCGTCCGGATTCCTCCGACGCCGGGTACAGCACTGCTGCTCCGGTATTGATCTTAGAATGATCTGCATATTCCCATGTGGAATCCAGGGTGATCTGCTGCAAGTCAGTGTATTCTACCGGTTGCATCTGTGGTGTGACATTTGCCGTTCCCTGTGGTGCCGCACTCACCGAAACCATAGCTTCTATAATTTCTACATTCTCTATGGTTTCTGTGCTTTCCATGGTTTCTATGCTCTCCACGGTTTCTGTGCTTTCCATGGTTTCTATGCTCTCCACGGTTTCTGTGCTCTTCACGCTTTCCGTAATCCCGGTATTTTCCTGTGTTCCACAGGCAGTCAGGGTAAGCGCCAGCACCATAATGGTTACTCTCACCGCCACTCTGTATTGTTTTCTGTGAAGCATTTGTCTTTTACTCCTCCGATATGAAAAGAACCACAGCTGTGAACTTACAGCTATGGTTCTTCTGTTCTCTCTTCCTTATTCCGCTTATTTCAGAACACATCCTCTGATCAGCCGCGCAGTTTGAAATGCTCTAACAGCTCGTTCAGAGTCGTTGCAGATGCGGAAAGCTCCTCACTGGTAGCGGAAGTCTCTTCGGCCGCTGCAGAGTTGGACTGGATAACATCATTGATGTCTTCCACACCCTTTTTGATATTTTTAACGGAAACCGCCTGTTTGTCAGACGCAGTACGGATATTGGCAACCTCCTGGATGATCTGATCCAGCTCAGCCATAACCTCCTGCATAGCATCATTGGTCTCCTTGGTGACCTTATTACCCACCTCTACCTCGTTCAAGGACTCTTCGATCAGCTTCTTGGACTCTACTGCGGAATTAGCACTCTCTTCTGCCAGCTGTCTGATCTGATCTGCCACGACTGCGAAGCCTCTTCCTGCCTCTCCGGCACGGGCTGCCTCGATGGAAGCATTTAAGGACAGCAGATTAGTCTGGGATGCGATATTCTCAATATCTGCGATGATCTTTTCAATGTTCTGGGTCGTTGCGTTGATCTTCTTCATGGCATCTACCAGCTCATCCATCTTCTTCTGGCTGTTGGCTGCCTCGATACCTACCTTTTTCGCCTTGTCATGTACAATGTCGGTAGACTTGGTATTCTCCAGTACCTGACTGGTTACTTCGTCTACGGTAGCCACCAGTTCTTCTACGGATGCTGCCTGATGGGTAGCGCCCTCCGCTATATCCTGTGCACTGACTGCCAGCTGATTGCTGCCCGCAGATACCTGCTCGGAGGAATCCTGAATACCGTGCATGGTCTCGCTGACCTTATTTACCATTTCATCCAACTCATCTAAAACATCTCGGAGTTTTCCGACATATGCTTCCGGGCAGCTGCTGTGAACATCAAAATTACCATCGGAAAATTGCTCTACAATAGTCTGCAGATCTGATACAACCTTTTTCAAAATAGCTGCGGCGGTCTCAAAGCTGTCGGAAAGACTGCCCAGCTCATCCCCAGATTCATAAGGTACACCGATCTCAAAATCACCGGATGCAATCTTCTCAGACGCAGCTACCAGGTTCGTAATCGGATCTACCAGCATTTTGGCAAGCATTTTCGACATGGATGCATTAAATATGATAGCTAAAACAAGTAAAACCACGACAATTATACTTCCTATATAGCCTTTTGACCGTATCAATTCCACCACTGCCACCAGTGCCAGCACCACATATAAAACGTCCATGATGCGGAATGCAAAAGAAAGCTTATTTTTAATTGGCTTGTCTCTCAGTATTTCTTCCAGTTTTTTCATTTGTTTTCTGCTCCTTCCGTGAATTAACCTTCTTGGATTTTATTTTAATTTTCCTTATCTGTTTCGTCAAGATGAAGATGAATAAAATTATGTAAAATTCAGGTATGGGATGCCCGGCTCATCTCCAGTAATTTATCTCTCATTTCATTCTCAATGCGCTGTAAATCTTCCTCTGCACTCTGTCTTCTTGCACGTCCTTCTTCCTGGATCTTCATGACCTCATCCAGTGTCGTCATCAGTGTCTGATTAGTACTCTTAAGTGTCTCTATATCCACAATTCCCCGCTCGGATTCTTTCGCAGTCTCCACTGAAGCCACCTTCAGTGCTTCCGCGTTCTTCTTCAGCAGTTCATTGGTCATATCCGATACGGCACGCTGTGCCTTGGCGGCATCGGTAGCATGATCCAGGCCGATGGCAATGACCATCTGACTCTTCCACAGGGGGATCGTATTCACTAACGTCGACTGGATCTTCTCGGACATGGCGATATCATTGGACTGGATCAGACGGATCTGCGGTGCCATCTGCAGGGAAATGGCTCTGGTCAGCTCCAGATCATAGATCTTCTTCTCAAACCGCTCACACATTGCCGCGAAATCTTTCGCTGCCTGGGTGTCCTCCGGCAGTCCGCTCTTCTGTGCCTTCTCTAAAAGTTCCGGAAGCTCCACACTTTTTGCATGCGCCAGCTTCTTTTTGCCTGCCAGGATATACATGGACAGTTCCTTGAAGTAATTCAGGTTCAGCTGGTATAGCTTGTCCAACACAGCCACATCCTTTAACAACACTACCTGATGACTCTCCATGGCATCACAGATCTTTGTGATATTGACTTCTGCCTTATCATACTTTGCTTTTAGATTGCTCAGCTTGTCTCCGCTCTTTTTGAATAGTCCGAAAAATCCCTTATCTTCCTCGGTGTCGAAGTCCTTTAGCTGTGCCACCACATCGGTTAACAGAGTTCCAACTTCTCCCATATCCTTGGTCCGGACATTACTAAGCGCCGTCTCTGAGAAATCTGCGATCTTCTTCTGGCTTCCGGCTCCGTACTGTAACACCGCCTGGGTATTGGTCAGGTCGATCTGTGCTGCGAAATCATCCACCTGCTTCTGCTCCTCCGGTGTCAATTCCATCTCAGGAACCGCCTGCTCTTCCACTAACTCCTCCGGCTTCTTCTCCACGATCTCTTCCTTTGCCTCGGCAAAAGGATCCAGTGTAAGAGTCGGTGCTTCTTTTGTTGCTGCGTCTAAATCCATGTTCATACTAATCTCCCTTCCGCAGACGATTCCTTTCGTCGGAGGAATCGCGAATCAAATTTCAATTTACTGTTTTTCCATTACAAAATCGGATTCCGTCAGACCTTCCTTTGCCAGCATGGTCTGTAATACCTGCGCATCTGCCGATGCGTCAAAGGCTGCATCCTGAAACAGATTGTTTAACAATGTCACAAATGCCTGATTGATCATGTCCAGTGTCTTCCCGATCTCTTTCTTGGCATCGAGAATGTCCTCTCCGGGACTGCTGACTTCATCAAATTCCGCATACTGCTCCACCAGCTTTAAAGTAGTGGGCAGATAATAATCCATTAATTTATGCATTCTGTGCATCTGCTCCGGGTGCTCCTGCACTCTGTCGAAGATCTCCTTCAACAGATTCTCCAGACGGTACAGCTTCTCGGAGATTGCCTCCTCTTCGATCCGGTCGTTCAGATCCCGCAGATGTCTGATGCATTCCATCCCCTCTGCCACCATACTGTGGAGTTCCTGTTCTCTCTCCGCCTGTGCAACGTCCTGTGCTGTTCCTGTATCCGGCATCTGTTTTGCCTGCTCCTCTAAGTTTTTCTGTTCCAGATAAGCCTTTTCTGTCTCCAGATACTGATGATAGATCACATCATTTAACATAAAACAGGTCTCTTTGTCATCCAGATGACCGTCAGGGAACATTCCGGCCTTCAACATTTTACGCAGATCCTTTTTTACATAGCGGACGCTTTTGCCGGTATAACGCGCCATCTCCGTGATCACACCGTACATCTTGGTACCGCACAGCTCCAGATATTTCTCCGCACGCTGTAATCTTCTGCGCTGTCCGTTGCCATAGGATATCATCTCCAAAAATACCAAAGAAAGTACTCCCGGAAGAATTGCCGCACTTAAGCTTGCTGCACTAAAAGCTGCCAGAAGAAGCTGTACCAAAAGTCCCAGTCCGGAAAAGCCAAGTCCGATGCCGCCGAACACGGTACACAAAGTTCCGGACACGCTTCCCTTTTTCTCCATTTTTACCAAAGAAGTCATCTCGGAAGCCGTAGCCTTTCTGGGTGTCCCGACTCCTGCCTGATTTCTGGCACGGTTCTGCGCCGCCTGTGCCTTACGCTGCTCTTCCCATTGTTTTTCCCGTTCTATTCGCTGTCTGTGCCATTCTTCGTTTTGTCTGCGGTGTTCTTCCCGCTGTCTTTCCCGTTCTTCGCGCTCCGTCTGAATCTGCTCTTTAGACTTCTCTTCTTCCCGCTTTTTATCCTGCCAGTTGCGCTGGGAATTCCAGACCTTTTTTTCCGTGGCTTCCCTGGATAGATTCGCCTGAAAATCCGCTTCCCGCAGAGCATCGGTGACCGTATCGGTTACTAATGTATTCAGTGCCCGGAAATCTCCGGTCTTCATGGCTTCGGCAATGGTCTCTTTAAATTTTTCCCCAAGATGATTCTGCACTTCACTCATAATTAATATTTTCTCTGACTTTTCAGTTCCTCATAGAGCAGACAATAATTCTCGTAACGTGTCTGCGAAATCTCCCCTTCCGCCACAGCATCTTTCACGCCGCAGACCGGTTCTGAGATATGAGAACATCCTCCGAATCTGCAATATTTTTCAAAAGGAACAAATTCGGGATAAAATCCCGCCAGCTGTTCTTTTTCCAGTCCGAACAGTCCCAGGGAGCTGAACCCCGGAGTATCCAGAATGTAAGTATCCGGTGCAATGGAGATCAGTTCGGAATGCCTGGTGGTATGTTTTCCACGCTCGATCTTCTCACTGATGGAACCGGTCTCCATCACGATACCCGACTGTAAACAGTTGACCAGCGAAGACTTGCCGACGCCGCTGGGCCCCGCCACCGTGGTGGTCTTGCCCCGAAGCAGGTCTTTTAATCTGTCGATGCCTTCCTTTTCCCTGGCACTGACAGTAATGGTCTGAAATCCCGCCTGTTCATAGATGGAACAATAATCCTCTTTTTTCCCCTCTGTGTCAATGTCCTGTTTGTTAAAGCAGATGATGCAGGGAATGTCCTGCTGCTGCATCATGATCAGGAAACGATCCAGCAGGTTAAAATTGGGCTGTGGCTTACAGATGGCAAAAATCACCAGTGCCTGATCCACATTGGCAACCGCCGGACGGATCAGTTCGCTGTGCCTGGGAAGCAGTTCTGTGATATTTCCCTTTTTCTGTGCTTCATCTATGACTTCCATCTCCACATCGTCCCCGACCAATGGTTTCCTGTGGTCCTTACGGAAGACACCTTTTGCCTTGCATTCATAGATTCCGTCCGCACTATGCAGAGCATCCCCTGCATGGACATAATAGAATCCGGCAATTCCTTTTATAATCTTGCCCTTCATAGTTCCTGCCTTTGTCTTATTCCTTCACGAATTCCACTCTTCTGGTAAAGGTCTTGTTCTCTGTGGTGCCGGGGACGACAACATCCCCCTCTGTTGTGGTGCTTGCCGATGTCACCTGGTAGGTCATGGTGAGGGTACCGCCGGAGGAGGCGATGCCGTTGATATTGGTCGATACCGGGAAGGTGGTAACCTTCGTATCCATCAGCACGGTGCCGTCATCCGCCACCAGGGTGATGCCGACTTCCATTCCCGATACATACTGGGGTGCCTCGGAAGTCGTCGGTGCCACAATGCTGACATTGCACTTATAGGTTACTTTCTGTGCGCCCTGGCTCACCTTAATATCAATGGAGGTTCCCTGATCCACATAGGATCCATGGGAATAGCTCTGATAGCAGATCATACCCTCTCCCACTTCGTCACTGTAAATATAGGTCACACTGCCTACCGTCAGTCCGGCTTCGATTGCTTCCACCGTACCATCCTGCTCTGACAGTCCGATCAGGTTCGGCACACGGATCTTCGTATCTTCCTTGCCCAGGCTTACAGTAACGGTGATCACACTGCCCTTCGGTGCCTTATTACCCTCTGCGGGGGTCTGGGAGATCACGCGTCCTGCTTCTATGGTATCGGAATAGCCCTCTGTCTTATTGACCAGAAATCCCTTGCTTACCAGCTGTGTATTCGCCTCATCAAAGGTAAGCTCCACCACCTTCGGAACTTCTACGCCCTGGGTTCCGGCACTTGCCGTAAGTGTTACCGTGCTGCCTTTTTCAATCTGGGCACCCTCGCTGACGTCGGTACTGATCACCACACCTTCTGCCACGGAATCAGATTCCTCATATGCGACTTCCGTCAGAATTCCCAGTCCGGTCAGTGTATTTCTCGCATCATCCACATTCATGCCCTTCACATCCGGCATGGTGACTTTCTCTGCCTCTTCCTTGGTTTCCTCCGTAGTGATGATCGGGCCGGAAGGCTTATTGCCTTCGTCCTTTTTCCCGCCGAAGATCTTCACCGCCAATACGATCAGGATGATACAGATCACGATACCAGCAACGATTGCCAGAACCGTGGTCACTTTCTCCATCTTGGGATCGTAATCGTAATCGTCTTCGCCTTCTCCCTCTTCTTCACTCTCGTACATTGCTTCTGTATCGGAGCGCAGGCGCATGGCCTCATCGTGGTCCGGTTCCTCATATTCACGGTTTGCGGGATAAGGTGTCTTTCTCTTGATCTGTGCCATATCCTCATCGGAGAGCATCCGTGTGCCACCCTCCATGTCCGGGTCATGGTTCACCACGAAATCCTCATCCGGATTGATCAGAGACTGCTTCAGGTCTGCGATCAGCTCCGCCATATTCTGGTATCTGCGGTCCGGGGACTTCTGACAGCACTTCAATACAATGTTTGCCACACTGGAAGGGATCTCCGGTACATATTCCTTGGGAGAAGGCATTTCCTCCTGAATATGCTTGATGGCGATCGCTACTGTGGTCTCCCCGTTAAAGGGTACTCTGCCGGTCAGCATCTCGAACATCGTAATTCCCAAAGAATAAATATCGCTCTTCTCATCGCTGTAGCCACCTCTGGCCTGCTCCGGAGAAGTATAGTGGACACTTCCCATGACATTGGAGGTAATGGTGTTACTGGTAGCTGCCTTGGCGATACCGAAGTCCGTCACCTTTACCTTACCGTCTTTGGAGATAATGATATTCTGCGGTTTGATATCCCGATGAATAATATGATTATTATGCGCAGCCTGAATTCCCATGCTTACCTGGATAGCAATACTTACCGCTTCCTTGTAAGACAGACGCGCCTTTTTTTCAATGTATTTTTTGAGGGTGATGCCTTCTACCAGCTCCATTACGATATAGTAGATTCCGTTCTCTTCTCCTACATCATAGACATTTACGATATTGGGATGCATCAGTCCCGCTGCCGCCTGTGCCTCAATGCGGAATTTAGAGACAAAATTAGCGTTCTCACTAAATTCCTGTTTCAATACCTTGATTGCCACATAGCGATTCAGCTTATGACATTTTGCTTTATAGACATCTGACATACCGCCGGTTCCGATCTTCTCCAGGATCTCGTAGCGATCGCCGATCATCATTCCTATTTTGATCATTCCTGCTCTCCATTCCAAAAACCTAAATAACTAAGCATATTGAATATTATCTGTCTTATGCACACGGCTCGATCAATATCACACTGATGTTGTCTTTTCCGCCGTTGGCATTGGCTGCTTCTACCAGGTGCTGTGCCTGTTCCACGAGATCTCTTGCTCCGTTGATAATCATACGGATCTCTTCATCCTCCAGCATATTGGTCAACCCGTCCGTACACATTAAGACGATGTCACCCTCCTGCAGTTCCACGGTAAAAAAGTCCGGTTCCACGTGATCTTCCGCTCCCACTGCCCTGGTAATAATATTTTTCTTAGGATGATTCCTGGCGTTCTCACGGTCCAGTTCTCCGATGCGCACCATTTCCTCTACATAAGAATGGTCTCTTGTGATCTGACGGATCTTGCTGCCCACCACATAGAGTCTGCTGTCACCCACATTGGCCACCTGCAAAAATCTGCCCATGCAGGATGCCGCCACTACGGTCGTACCCATTCCTTCCAGCTTCTTATCCTCACTGGCACGCTTCCGGATCACCGTATTGGCTTCCTCGATTGCCTTGCGGAAGATCAGTGACGGATTCTTCTCGAAGGAATTCTCCATCTCATGGATCATGGTCTCCACCGTCACCTTCGACGCATAATCTCCCGCATTATGTCCACCCATACCATCTGCTACGATAAACACGTTGGGCAGGTTGCCCACCGGCTCTTCCGAGGTATAGATATAATCCTGATTGATATTTCTTTTCCTTCCGATATCGGTTATGGAAAACGTCTTGAGCACGTCAAACTTCCTCCTGTGAGAGTCCGTCCGGGTTCTGTGTCTCCTGCACATGACGGCGTCTTAACTGTCCGCAGGCGCCATCGATATCCCGGCCCATTTCCCTTCTAATTGTAACATGTATCTTTTTACTTTCAAGTTTATTTTTAAATGCCTGAATGTGCTTCATGTCCGACTGCACATAATCCCGCTCTTTAATAGGATTCACCGGGATCAGATTGACGTGACAGCACAAAGGCTTCGCCAGGGCGATCAGGTCTTCGGCATCCTCTTTTGTATCATTCACACCGCCTACCAGACTGTACTCAAAAGTGATCCGCCGCCCGGTCTGTTCAAAATAGTACCGGCAGGCATCCATCAGTTCATCGATGGAATACCGATTGGCGATGGGCATCAGTTTTCTTCGCTTCTCATCGGTCGTGGCATGCAGGGACAATGCCAGTGTGATCTGCAGTTTTTCCTCTGCCAGCTGTCTGATCCGGGGCACGATGCCGCAGGTAGATACCGTCACATTTCTCTGGCTGATATGCAATCCGTTCTCATCTGTTAAAAGATGGAGAAATTTTAAAATGTTATCATAATTGTCCATGGGTTCTCCGGTGCCCATGACTACCACATTGGAGACCCGCTCCTGCGTCAGCCTCGTGATGGCATAGATCTGATCTAACATCTCCGAAGGTGTCAGGTTCCGCTCCAGTCCATCCAGGGTGGACGCACAGAATCTGCAGCCCATACGGCATCCCACCTGGGAAGAAATACAGACACTGTTGCCGTGTTTGTACTGCATCCACACGCTTTCCACCACGTTGCCGTCAGACAGTTCAAATAAAAACTTTTTCGTACCGTCGATCTTCGACTCCTGTATTCTGACAGGCTTTACACAGGTATATTCATATTTTTCCTTGCATTGTTCCCTGAATTTTGCGGAGAGGCTGGTCATCTCGTCAAAGCTTCGCGCTAACTTCACATGCATCCACTCATACATCTGTTTTGCCCGGAAAGCTTTCTCTCCCATACTCTCCAGTTCGACCTTCAGTTCCTCCAGATTCAGGGATTTGATATCTTTTTTACTATCCATGTCTTATATCTCACGTTCTTCTGCGCAGCCTTGCAAAGTAGAATCCGTCGGTCTCATCCGTTCCCGGCAGAAGTTGTCTCTCCTCCTCTAAAACGAACGGAAACTGTTCCATGATCCAGGCTGCCATGTTCTGATTCTCTTCTCTGTTGATCGTGCAGGTGCTGTACAACAGCACACCGCCCGGCTTCACATACCGCCATCCGGCTTCCACGATCTGCCTCTGCAGTTCCTGGATAGACTTAAGGCTCTCCGGTGTCACATGATATTTAATGTCTCTCTTTTTGCCCATAACACCTAAGCCCGAGCAGGGGACATCCATCAGCACCACATCCGCAGACGCTTCCCTCTCTGCGTCATAAACTGTGGCATCATGCACTTCCACTTCCACATTGGTGCGGTGCATGCGCTCCAGATTCTCATGTATCAAATCTGTCTTATATTCCGACACATCGCGGGATAACACATGTCCCGCCTCTTTCGTATATTCTGCCGCCAGGATCGTCTTACCTCCCGGTGCCGCACACAGATCCATAACAAAGTCTCCCGGATTTATTTTTGCTGCTTTTACCGCCAGGGCAGAAGACGCATCCTGTACAGTGAATTTTCCTTCGGCAAATCCGGGCAGTTCGCTGACGTTTTCCAGATTTTCCGCCAGATATACATAAGGAAGCTCCTTATGTGCGCTTAAGTGAACCCCTCTAGCCTCTATCTGTTTCTTAAGCTCCTCACGTTCCGCTTCCGACAATTCCAGGCAAAAACGCAGAGATACCGGATGAATCTTAAGCAGTCCCATGAGAAGTGTTTCCGTTCCCTCCATGCCGTATACCGGAAGCCACAGATTCACGATCCATTCCGGCATAGAATATTTTACGCTGAAATATTTCACGGGATCCGCAGGATCCGGCATGGGCATATTGTCCTTGCTGCGGGCAATACTTCGCAGGACGGCATTGACGAACCCCTTCAGAGTACGGAAGCCGCGCTTTGCCGCCAGCTTGCAGGCCTCATTACATACCGCACTGTCCGGCACCGCATCCATATACAGGATCTGATAGGTGCTCATGCGGAGCAGACAACGGATCAGAGGCTTCATCTTACGGACCGGAACCGAAGAGAACCGGTTCAGATAATAATCCAGCTCCAGCTGTCTCTCTATGGTACCCTCCGTAACTCTCTTGATAAATGCCTTATCTCTGGAATCCAGGTAATCGTATTTATCCAGCACTGCTTTTATTAATTTATGGGAAAAATCCTGCCCCTTTTCCAGGTCCAGCAGGATCTCCACAATAATCTCTCTTGTATCGGTGGTTGCAGGCTTCCCCATGCTTAGTCTCTCCTTCTGCGGTTACCGCCATACAACAGGATCAGACGAAGCAGCTGTAATGCAGAGGATGCTGCTCCCGCTACATAGGTAAGGGCTGCCGCTGTCAGCACCTTTTTACCACCGCTTACTTCTTCATTACCTAACAGTCCGTATTCCTCTACCTTCACAATTGCTCTGCGGGAGGCATTGAATTCCACGGGAAGTGTCACCAGCTGGAAGATCACGGTCAGGGCAAATGCCCAGATTCCCAGCTGGATCAATGTCTGGTTCCAGCTGAGCAATACTCCTAAGAAAATCAGGGGAATACTTAAGTTGCTTCCGATGTTCACCACAGGTACCAGTGCCGCACGAATACTCATAGGTGCATAGCCGTGGGCATGCTGGATCGCATGTCCGCACTCATGGGCTGCGACACTGACTGCGGTGACTGAGGTTCCGTTATAATTCTTATATGACAGTCTTACGGTATCTGTCCGGGGATCGTAATGGTCGCCGTCGTTTGCGTTCAGACACTCGATCTGTACGTTATACAAGCCTTCTCTATTGAGAATATTCCGGGCAGCTTCCGCTCCCGTAATTCCCCTCATATTCCGGACCTTACTGTATTTGCGCATGGTGGAGTTCACCAGCGCACTGGCCCCAAGGCATAACACCAGTCCGATCAATACCAGAAAATACGTGGGGTCAAAATAATAACCATATCCATAATAACCACCATACATAGCAAAGTCTCCTTTCTTATTGCCTGGCTTGTTTATCACTCTCCCAGGAGTTCTCCCGGCTGCACCTTCACGCCTAACAGGAAATCATGGGCTGTCATACGCTTTTTGCCTTCCAGCTGCAATTCCATGACCTTTAGAGCCCCTTCCGACGCTGCCACCTCAAATGAGTCTTTATTTACCGCAAGGATCGTTCCCGGGGTTTCTGTGTGAGCCGTCACCATGGGAATCGCCTTCCAGATCTTTAACTGTTTTCCGCGATAAAATGTGTAGGCGCTGGGCCAGGGGGTCAGTCCTCTGATCAGTCTGTCCAGTTCAGTTGCCGTTTTGGTGAAATCCAGTCTGCCCATTTCTTTTGTGATCAGTGCCGCATAGCAGGTCTTCGCATCGTCCTGTTTTTCCGGGGTCAACTTTCCTGCTTCTAAGAGCGGCAGTGCTTCGGTGATCGCTTCTCCGCCAAGCAACATAAGCTTGTCGTGCAGTGTTTCAAAAGTATCTTCCGAAGTAATGGGAATCTTCTTCTGATACAGCATATCTCCGGTGTCCAGTCCGGCGTTCATCTGCATGATAGTCACACCGGTCTGCGTCTCTCCGTCGATGATCACTCTCTGGATCGGAGATGCACCACGGTATTTCGGGAGCAGGGATGCGTGGATATTCAGGCATCCGTACTTCGGCAGATCCAGGATCTCCTGAGACAGGATCTGTCCGAAAGCTGCCACAATATAGACATCTGCGGGATATTTTTTCAATTCTTCAATAGACTCGGGAGTCTTGATCCTGCGGGGCTGGAATACCGGGATGCCGTGTCTTACAGCACATTCCTTCACCGGTGGGAACTGTAACTGCCCGCTTCTTCCCTTTGCCTTGTCCGGCTGGGTCACCACTGCGGTGATCTCATGTCCCTGTGCGATCAAAGCTTCCAGAGCTCCCACTGCGAAATCAGGGGTTCCCATAAATACGATCTGCATAGCTTATCTCCTTCCCGGAATACTTATTCTTCTTCCTCGTCCTCATAGGTCATATCCTGCAGAGGACCTTCTGCCTTCTCCACATAGAGATGTCCATCCAGGTGATCCAGTTCGTGGCAGATGGCTCTTGCCAACAATTCCGTACCCTCTACCTCAATGGGCTTCATGTTCACATCCAAAGCTACCGCTTTCACATAATTGGGTCTGGTCACGATACCAAACTTCCCGGGAACACTCAGGCACCCTTCCTGTCCGGTCTGCTCTCCGCTGCTCTCAACGATCCGGGGATTGATAAGAATATACGGATCCTCTCCGGTGGTGTCGATCACCACGATCCGCTTAAGTATGCCCACCTGGGGGGCTGCCAGTCCTACACCATTGGCATCATACATGGTCTCTAACATATCCTCGATCAGTTCCTTCGTCCGGGGAGTCATCTCCTTGACTTCCTTACAGGTCTTTTTGAGTACTTCATCTCCATATTCACGAATATTTCTGATTGCCACAGTTATTACCTCCTATAACACGTTTACCGGGTCAAAATCAAATTGTATACTCAGCTGTCTTGGCTGCCACTGTCTCAGAGTCTCCTCCACACAGTCTTTTACCGCCACCAGCGTATCATACTCCGCATGCTTCGCATAGAACACATACCGGTAAATATCGTTGATCTTGCTGATATTTGCCGGGGTCGGTCCCAATATCTGCAAAAAGTCCATATTAGACTTTACCACATCTGCCAGCCTCTGGGCAAGTTGTTTTACGTTTTCTTCCTCTTTGCCGTAGATCTGCACCGCCAGCATATGTGCCGCCGGAGGATATCCCGACAGCTCTCTGTACAGGATCTCTTCCTCATAAAAGCTCTTATAATCCTGGGCAGCCGCGCAGGTAATGGCATAATGATCCGGCTGGTAAGTCTGGATCACCGCTTCTCCCGGAAGCACCCCTCTGCCTGCTCTGCCCACTGCCTGGGTCAGCAGCTGGAATGTCCGCTCTCCGGCGCGGTAATCCGAGGCGTTTAAGGACAGATCTGCCGCCAGGATCCCCACTAAGGTCACCTTCGGGAAATCATGTCCCTTCACGATCATCTGAGTGCCGATCAACACATCCGCCTCACCGTTTGCGAAAGCAGACAATATTTTCTCATAGCTATCCTTCGTCCGGGTAGTATCCGCATCCATCCTAAGTGTCCGCACCCCCGGATACAATTCTTTCAATTTATCTTCGATCTGCTGGGTACCTGCTTTGAATCCCAGAATATATTTCGATCCGCACTTCGGGCATAGCTTTGGCATGGGCTGCATATAGCCGCAATAATGGCAGATCAGCCTTCCCCCTTTATGTTCCGAGAGGGAGACATCGCAGTGGGGACATTTCATGACTTCGCCGCAGGCGCGGCAGGATACGAATCCCGCATACCCTCTGCGGTTTAAAAACAGGATGGTCTGCTGCCCCTTACTGATCCGGTCTGCCATCAGTTCCTGTAATTTTCTGCTGAAAATAGAACGGTTTCCCTCCTTAAGTTCCTGCCTGAGATCCACCGTGTGTACCGTGGGCAGTTCTCCGCCGGTCAGGCGTTTCGTCAGATGGAACAGCCTGTATTCTCCCTTTCCGGCGCGGTAATACGCCTCTAAGGAAGGGGTCGCCGATCCCAGCACTACACTGGCTCCGTACAGCTTCGCCACTTCCATTGCCGTCTCTCTGGCATGGTATTTGGGAGTACTCTCACTTTTGTAGCTGTTCTCCTGTTCCTCATCCATAACGATCAGCCCCAGATTGGGGAATGGGGTAAAAAGTGCGGATCTCGGACCTATGATCACATCGATCTCGCCTGCTTTTGCACGCTCGCACTGATCATATTTTTCTCCGGGAGACAATGTGGAATTCATGACACTGACCCGGTCACCGAATCTCTGATAGAACCGTAGCAGTGTCTGGTAGGTCAGAGCGATCTCCGGGATCAGCACGATCGCCTGGCGTCCTCTTTTTATCATCTCGCCGATGAGCTGCATATACACTTCCGTTTTGCCGCTGCCGGTGATGCCATGGATCAGATAGGTCTGCCTCCTGCCGGCATCAAAATCCGTAAGCACTTCCGTAACGATGGTCTGCTGTTCCGAGCTAAGTGTATTGTGCGCCGCCTCCAAGGCTTGCATTTTCACCGGATTCCGGTAGCTTTCGGTACTGACTAATTTTGCCGCGCCAACTTTTACGATACTGTTTACCGTAGCGGCGCTGACGCCCAGTTTCCCGGTGACCCATTCGTAGGGAATGCTCTCCTGCTCCGACAGAGCTTTTAACAGTCTGGCCTTCGCCACCTGTTTCTTGCGCTCACATTCTCCTAAGAGTGACAGGATCTCCTCTCTGTTCATCAGGCGTACCAGCTGTCTGTGCTCCAGTTTCTTCACAGTCTGCTTCGCCGGCAGTACCGTCTTCAGCGCCTGGATCATGGTACAACCGTAATTGCGGCGGATCCAGGCTGCCAGTGCGATCATTTTGTCTTCTACACCGGTCTCTTTTTCCGGCAGTCCTGCGATCTCCTTGATCTTCTCCGGATCGAACTGACATTTTTCTCCTATACCGACCACATAACCTTTGATCAGACGGTTTCCATTGCCGAAAGGGATCATGACGCAGGCTCCCGGTTCTAATCTGTCCCGCAGTCTCTCCGGCACCCGATACTGAAATGTCTTATCCAGTTTTTCATGAGAGATATCTACAATGATATCCGCATATAACGTACGCAATCTGTTTTCCTCTCTGTTCACCGGAGTCCCGGAAGGCTGTCTTATAGATCCTGACCCGCTGCCGATCCGGGGATATGTCCCTCCGCCAGGATATCCCGGATCAGATCCCGTTCATCCATGGGATGCTTCACGCCTTTGATCTCCTGGTAGTCTTCGTGCCCTTTTCCCGCCAGCACGATGATATCGCCGGGTTCTCCGTGTTCGATGGCATAAGTAATGGCTTCCTTGCGGTCGCAGATCTCCACATATTTTCCGTCCGTCTTCGCCATCCCGGCCTTGATATCATTGATAATATCCTGCGGCTCCTCGAACCGGGGATTGTCGGAAGTAATGATGGTCAGATCCGCCAGTCTGCCGCTGACCTCTCCCATCTCAAAACGACGCTGTCTGGAACGGTTGCCGCCACAGCCAAACAGACTGACCAGTCTGTGGGGTTCATACTCCCGCAGGGTGGTTAACAGACTTTCCAGTGCCATGGCATTGTGGGCATAGTCGATCAGCAGAGTAAATTTATCAGAAACCTTGATCATCTCGATACGACCCTTTACTTTTGCCTGTAACAGTGCCTTTTTGATAGCTTCCTCATCCACCTTAAAATGACGGCAGATGGCAATGGCTGCCAGCGAATTGTACACGCTGAATTTACCGGGCATGGGTACTTCCACATCAAAATTCATCAGTCCGGTCACATGGAAGGTCACTCCCAGTTCTCCGGGTTTGTGCACCAATTGCCGGTTCTCGGCCCGCAGCATGCAGTGTTCTCCCATACCGAAGCTCTCCAGTGCACAGGTATGTCCCTCCGTCACTGCCTGCCAGTGTTCATCGTCACCGTTGACGATTCCCACCTTGCACTGTTTGAACAACAATCCCTTACAGTGCAGATATTCCTCAAAGCTTGCATGCTCGTTGGGACCGATATGATCCGGCTCCAGATTTGTAAAAATACCGTAATCGAAGACAAATCCCTGGGTACGGTGCAGCATCAGCGCCTGGGAGGATACTTCCATAACTACCGTATCCAGTCCGGCATCCACCATGCGGGCAAAATATTCCTGTAACAGGTAAGATTCCGGCGTGGTGTTGTTCGCATGAATATGTTCGTCTCCGATGATCACCTCGATGGTTCCCACCAGTCCCACTTTATATCCGGCATTCTCCAGAATCGATTTCACCAGGTAGGTGGTCGTGGTCTTGCCCTTGGTACCCGTGATACCGATAACCTTCAGTTTCTCTGCCGGATGGTCGAACCAGGCTGCGGAGATAAATGCCATGGCATATCGGGTATCCGCTACCTTGATCACAGTCACATCCGCAGGAAGTTCTATGTCCTTTTGTACCACCAGCACTCCGGCGCCCTGCGCTGCCACCTGTGCGGCAAAATCATGTCCGTCAAAATTTGCTCCGTTAATACAAATGAACAGGCATCCCGGAATGACTTTACGGGAGTCATAGACTACAGCTGTGATTTCCCGCTCCAAAGTCCCTTGTACCGGTTCGTATTCCAGTTTATCCAGAAGTGTTTTTAATGTTCTGCTTTTTTCCATAAAGGTATCCGCCTTTCCCGAAAAATCTTGTTGCATACTTCTTTATATTTTACTCTTTTTTCTTAAAATGTACCACCCTTAAATTTTTCAGTGTCTTTCACATCTTCCAAAGTAATGCTATAATAAGGTATCTTTTTATTTTAAGGGGGGATTCTTATGAACGGCTTTTACGGATCCGTAAACGGAAATATCATCGGTACACTCTATTTTCTTATGTTTCAGTGCGCAGGTTTTCTGTACATCCGTCGCCTTTTTCCGCAAAAAGAACTATTCTTTCGGTTACTTGTCGGCAGTGTCCTCGGTTCTGTTCTGCTGCAATGGATTCCCGCATTGTTTGCCTTTTTCTTCGATTTTTCCCTGACCGCCCATGTGGCGGCGCTTATTTTCATTGCTGTGAGCCTACTGCTTCTATATACCCTATATCATCCGGTCACGGCAGCTTCCTCCCCGGTTCTGCATAAGGACTGCCGGCAACTGTTTTTTGAAAATTATGCTTTTCTTTTACTGGCAGGTATTACTTTTGTGTTATTTTGTGTTTTGCTGTCCACCCACACTATCCTGCCACAAGAAGACGGACTTCATGTAGGGCAATGTACCTACGGAGATCTGCAGATACATCTGGGAATTATCACAAGTATTGCCGACCAACAGATTTTTCCGCCTTACTACTCGATCTCTCCCCGGAACAGACTGTGTTATCCTTTCCTATGCGACAGTATTTCTGCCAGCATCTATCTGTTTGGAGCATCACTGCGCTATGCCTATATGCTCCCCATGTATTTCGCCTTTTTGCAGGTACTTGCCGGATTCTATGCCATCGCAGACACTCTTCTTCATGACCGCGCTAAATCGCTGACCGCTTGGATTCTGTTCTTCTATAACGGCGGATTGGGATTTATCTATTTTATTGACTTTAGCAGCGAAGGTGGTTACCGGATTCGTGATATTTTTACCGGCTATTACACCACTCCCACCAATCTGATTACCCGGAATATCCGCTGGGTCAATGTCATCGTGGATATGCTGCTGCCACAGCGTGCCACCCTGTTTGGTTACGCGGTTCTGTTCTGCGCTCTGTGGTTATTGCTCCGTGCCATCCGGAATGGGGAAAAAGACTTATTTCTCCCGGCAGGCATTCTCGCCGGAGCACTGCCCATGATTCACACACATTCCTTCGTCGCCATTGTAATTTTAAGTGCCTGCTGGATGCTGCTTTGGCTCTACCGCGCTATCCCTCATGCTTCAGCATCCGGACAGACGCATCCCGGAGCCATTCTTCTGGGCATCTTTACTCTCTGTATGCTCTTTTTTGAGATTCTGAACAAAAGTGCTGCTGCCACCGCGCCTGCATTACTTTTTCGTTTTGGAATTATCGTTGCTGCAATGCTGGTCCTGTACGGATTGTCCCTGTTCTATCGATGCTTTTTTAAGGAAAAAACAGGCAGCTATACTCTGCGGGAGTTCTTAACTACGTGGGGAATTTTCTTTGCTGTCGTCCTTCTGCTTGCGGTTCCGCAGCTGCTGGAATGGACCTTCCGGCAGACCGCGCAAGGCAGCTTTTTATCGGGACATTTTAACTGGGGCAATCAGGGAGATGAATATCTGTGGTTTTACCTGAAGAACTGGGGAGCAATCCTGGCTTTATTCGTTCCCGCAATGATACATTGCAAAAAAGAAGATTTCGATGTGATGTCCGGCGCATGTCTGCTATGGTTTGTGGCAGAGATCATTTCCTTTTCCCCGAACACTTATGACAATAATAAATTTTTATATGTGACCTATGTATTCGTCTGCTGTCTCAGCGCCGGATACGGTATAGACCTGCTGCGCTCTCTGAAAAAAAGTTCCTCGCGTATCCTATGTCTGGTCGGCATGATGCTTCTGTGTACCGTCTCCGCCGTACTGTCACTTGGCAGAGAACTGGTATCCGACTACACCGCATACTCTAATTCCCAGGTGGAAGCTGCCGCATTCGTAGAGGAAAATACCCCTGCCACCTCCTGCTTTTTAACCAATGGCAGACATGTCAATGAGATCTCCGCCCTGGCGGGACGAAATGTAGTCAACGGTGCCGGAACCTTTTTAGCATTCCATGGTCTCTATCATTCGGAAAACCTTGCGGACTTCAAAAGCATTTACGAGGATCCTTTAAACGCGGCTCCCCTGCTTGTAAGTTACGGGATTGATTATATCGAGGTATCCTCCTGGGAACGGGCGGATTATGCCGTGGACGAGGCAGCTCTTTCCTCTCTGTATCCCTGCATCTTCGACAACGGAGAGATTCAGATCTACCAGGTCACTCGGTAGCTTTTCACTCCGCTGTGGGAAGTTCTACGGTATCACATTCCCGGGGCTTACCGAAGTTCTGGATAAAACCGATCACCTGTCCCGACAAAAGTACGGTAAACAGTGAATAACCGATCCGTCTCACCGGGATATAGCTCAAGGACATGACCAGCACGATCAGGTCCGATAGCAGGTACACCCACTGGATCTTCCAGCCGGTGGCATGGGAAATGCTCATGGCCAGGGCATCGTCTCCACTGGGTGCTCCACCGATACGTACGCACAGTCCGGCGCCCACACCAACAAACATTGCACCCACCAGGGCTGCCACAAGGGGCATGTCCGCCAGTCCTGGCCACAGGTGCGGGAATTGTTCGCAGATCTTATATGTACCGGAAAATCCCACCGTAGCCAGTGCGGAATAAGCGATGAATTCCTTACCCAGCAGTTTCCATCCCAGCACATAGCACAACACATTCATGATGCCGCCGGTGACCGCCGGGGAGATGCCGGTCCAGTGCTCCAATAACAAAGTTGCTCCCAGTACACCACCCTCGGTAACACCGGAGATGGAGTGTACATGATATAATCCAAATGCCAGGATAAAACTTCCCAATAAGGTTATAGTACAATTTTTAAATGTAATATTTTTCAGTGCTTCTTTCCATTCGTGAATCTGTGATTTTATTTTGTTCATTTTGTAATTTCTGTTCTTTCTATAATTTTATATTCGTATCTTTATGATGTCCCGCCTTTGATGCCTACGGATTGTTCCGTGCTGCGCACTCTCACAATTCTACCCTCTATTCGCATATCGTGGGATTATCATTCTTACATTATAACCACGGATATCGGTCTATCGTCAAGTCTTATCGGAGAATCGAAAAACCCCAGGCTGTTATACCTGGGGTTTTTCGATTTTCTTATGAGGGGGGGAGATAGTGAGTTCATCAACTATCTGAAATACATATTACAGAAAAAATGTGTACAGAATGTGTACGAATTCTAATTTAATTCTAAAATGAATCTTGAGGTTTTATGAACTCTGAAAAGTCCTACCGAACACCAAAAAGTCTCAGGCATGATGCCTGAGGCTTTCCGGTTTCTTATGAGGGGGGGAGATAGTGAGTTCATCAACTATCTGAAATACATATTACAGAGAAAATGTGTCCATTTTGTGTTCAAAAAATAAAAAAATATGAATGTGATTCTGAACAGTTACAAAAATGTCAGCAATAGTTCTGCATGACAAACTGCACTTCCGTCCTACCCTTATAGGTATTTTGGCCGACCTGATATACCACAGAAAGAGGAAAACTTCCTCTTCCGGCATAAAGTGCTTCTTCACTTCCGATACCATATTTTTCATTTAAGAAAGCTCCCAGTCGTTCCAGGTCCCCGAAAAACACCAGCGTCTGCGTATTTCCTTCCGGTGTCTTCACCCGGAATCTGGCACAGGTCTTGTTGGCACCCATTTTAAATCCCGCCTGAAAGAGCAGATCCTTTTGTGCAAAAAGTGGCTTCGGATTCCCGGTTCCGAAAGGTTCTAATAACGCCAGTTCTCCTGCCAGGGCTTCGTCCGCATATCCCATGGGCATTGCCACATCAATATGTACTCTGGGAATAAAATCATCTTCTGTCAGCGTACAGTTTTTATTGAGAGCAATCCGCAGAGGTTCAATATCCTCCTCCCGCATGGACAGACCTGCTGCCAGTTTATGTCCACCGTACTTGGTAAAAAACTGTTTCACCTGCGTCATGGCATCATACATATGGTAAGCTTCGATAGAACGGCCGGATCCCTTCACACCGTCCTCTCCTTTGGTCAGGATGAATACCGGATGATGATATTTTTCCCTGACTTTCCCGGCAATGATTCCGGCAATGCTCTCATGGACCTCCGGCAGATAGATCACCATGACTTTATCTTCTGTCATATGATGTTCCAAAATATACTCATCCGCTCTTTGAATCCCCTGGACCGTCAGATTCTTGCGACTTTCGTTTAAATCTTTCAATTCTCTCGCCGCTGTCATGGCATCCGCTCTGGTAAAACTCTGCAAAAGCTCCAGCGCCCTTTTCGCAGTATCCAGTCTTCCCGTAGCATTCAGGCAGGGACCCAGCACGAACCCCAGGTGATATGCACTCAGCCGGTCCGGAGCGATTTCATTGACTTCCATCAACGCTTTCAGTCCTTCGTTATATCCTTTTTGGATCCGTTTCAGTCCTTCCTTTACCAGAATGCGGTTCTCATCCTTTAACTCCATAACATCGCATACCGTGGAAAGTGCCGCGAATTCCAGCAGTTCATCCTGAATATTTATAAGCCCCGGATTCCCGGTCTTCTCCGTGATTGCCCAGATCACCTTCAGTGCCACAACGCCGCCGCAGATGCCTTGAAATGGATAAGAACAATCACTGCGCTTGGGATCCACCACCGCCAGTGCCGGGGGCAGCTGTTCCTTCCGCTCCCCGTTTTCTTCTATATAAGGAACCTCATGATGATCCGTAACGATCACACGCATACCCAGGGAATTTGCCAGCTCGATCTGTGGTGCCGCGGCAATTCCGTTATCACAGGTGACGATCATGCCGACACCTTCCCGCTTCGCCTCTTCGATCAGATGTTCATTCAGTCCGTATCCGTCATGGATTCTGTGGGGAATCGCCGTATCCACCTGTGCGCCAAGCATCTGAAACCCTTTGGTCAGGATATAAGACGAGCAGATACCATCCACATCGTAATCTCCGATGACCCGGATATGCAGACCTTCCTTTACCGCTTTCAGAATCTCCTCCACTGCCCTGTCCATATCCTTAAGCAGCCAGGGAGAATAGCAGTCCTCCAGTTTCCCATAGAGGAACTTCTGGATCTGGCTCTCTTCCGTCAGATCCCGGTTTCTAAGGATCCTCGCCGTCACCGGACTGATATGAAATTCCTTCGCCCATTTATCAAAATCTGCCTTTTTCGCAGCCACATACCATTTTTCCATGCAGGTTCCCACTTTCGTAATTGTTTTTCCCTGAGACTCATTACATTATAGCATAAAAAAGCTTGTGCATATCCTCTTTTTATGCTATATTCAATTCAATTTCTACGTGAATTTCTTACATCCGGCGTTTCGCCATTTTTTCAAGCAACTATTAATTACATAAAGGAGGATTCTGCCTATGAAACACAAACAAGTATTTTCTATGAACCTTACCGGTCCTATTGACTATGGTTTCCGTAATGACTACATGTTCCGCGCTGCCCTGCAGCTAAGTCAAAAGGCTCTGATCGGTCTCATCAGTTCTCTGCTCCATCTGCCACCGTCCGCAATTAAGTCCGTCACCATTACCAATCCAATCACTTTAGGTGCAACCATTGAAGACAAAGATTTTGTTCTCGATACCAATGTCTTGTTGAACAATAATACTCTCATAAATTTGGAAATGCAGGTGAATAACCTATACAACTGGCCGGAGCGTTCCCTGAGCTATCTGTGCCGTAACTTTGATCAACTAAATAAAGGACAAAATTATTCTGAATTAAAACCTGTAATTCACATTGGTTTTTTAGACTACACCCTGTTCCCGGAACACCCTGAGTTCTATGCTACTTATCGATTACTGAATCTTAAAGATCATTTTGAATATAGTGACAAACTCACACTTTCTGTGGTAGACTTAAAGCATATAGAATTGGCTACCGAAGCTGACAAAGCATACGGCATTGATAAATGGGCTGCTTTGTTCCGGTCTATTTCATGGGAGGAAATTCTTATGACTGCAAAAAACGATGAATACCTTATGGAAGCGACAAAGACTTTATATAATCTGAATGCGGACGATATGGTCAGACAGCGTTGTCAAGCACGAATGGACGCAGAGCTTCAGGAACAATATCTGTTGAAGAAGATTGATGCTTTGACGACTGATAATGATAAGTTGACTGCCGATAACGATAAGTTGACTGCCGATAATGCCGCCAAAGACGCTGAGATCGAAGCTCTGAAAAGGAAACTTGCAGAGTTACAGTAAACTACACAATCTCATTATAAAAGGAGCCTACGTGAGGCTCCTTTTATATGCATCAGGTAGATTCCCGGATGATCAACGTTGGGAATGTGATATGGGACTGCACATAGAGATTCGGTCTTTTTATTTTTTGCAGGATATACTTTCCGGCCTGCACCCCCATATCGTAGACGTCGATGTTGACGACAGAGAGCATGGGCTTCAGTATCTGAGAAAACGGGAAGTCGTCAAAGGTAATCACCTTCATCTCCTCCGGGATCAGGATTCCTCTGTCGTGCAGGGCATTCACACAACCGTAGGCGATATAATTATCTGCACACACTAACGCATCCGGACGTCTTCTATTCTCCAGGATCTGCATGGTCATCCGGTATCCGCTGTCACAGACAGATTCTCCTTTTTTCACATATTCTCTGGGCAGTAACACATCATGCTCCTTGAGTACGGTCAGCACTCCGTCCAGACGCCTTGCGGATATCTGATCCTCCGGTTTACCACCGATAAAAGCCACGGACTGACAGCCCCGCTCCAGCAAATGTTTCGCGGCCAGTTCTCCCGCCAGCCGGTTATCGATATCGAGCCAGCAGAAATGACTGTTAAAATTCGGATTGCCGATCACAATATGCGGGATCTCATGAGTAAAAAGCAGTTCATCCAGTGCCTGGGAGATCACCGACGCATGGATCACAAACCCGTCTGCCTGCTTGGTATCCGCTGCATTCCGGATAAATTCCGCACATTCTCCCGCTGCTATATTCCTGACTACAAGCGTATAGTCCTTCTGTGCCAGCACTTCCTCCAGCCCACACAAGATCTCAAACATCTGTGGATTGGCAAACCCTGTTCCTTTCCCCAGCTCTGCCACAAATATAATGGTTCGTGCAGACTGCTTGGCGAAATTTTTCGCCCGCAGATTCGGATGATAATCCAGCTCCTCCATAGCTTTTCGTACTTTATCTGCCGTCTCCTGCGAGATTGAATAGGAGCCGTTCATCACTTTCGATACGGTTGCCGTAGAAGTTCCCGCCAGTTTTGCCACATCTTTAATGGTTGCTCCCATCGTTCACCCTCCTCTCGCGATTTTCTCTGAGAATATTTTAATCCCTTGTCCTGATCAGTGCAAATCCTTTTGCTGCCAGCTGTCCTTCCTTAAGACCTTCCTGACAGAGAATCTCTCCACCCAGCAGTTCTTCAGGAAGGGGGACGTTTTCCTCTTCCATATTCAGGAAAATACGAATACTCTCTCTACTGCCATCTTCTTCCTCCAGATATCTTTCATAGCCATACACTCTGCTGCCCGGTTCCGCCAGTAACGTGCGATATTCTCCTCTTCGCAGCGTTCGTTCCCGTTTGCGCAGAGCAATTGCCTTCTGATATAGCAAAAACAAAGGACTGCTCTCATCCAGTGTATCCCAGGGCATGGGCTGTCTGTATTCCTCCTCCAGGATACCGGTCAGTCCCACCTCATCCCCATAGAATACAGAGGGCATTCCGGGGAAAGTCATCTGAAAGATCACCGCCAGGCGGAAGCTTTCTTCATCCCGGCACAGCGAACGGAACCGGCTGACATCATGACTGTCCAAAAGGTTTAACTGTGCATAGACTGTCTGCTTACGATAGCGCATACGCATATCCGTTATGCGGCTGTCAAACTCCATGGCATCTGCCGTCTGCTCCCCAAAAAATCTCCGGCAGTGCTTACGGAAATCATAATTCATCGTAGAATCAAACATGGTTCCGTCCAGCCAGTGCGCCGCACTCTCCCATACTTCTCCGATGAGAATGGCGTCGGGATCCACACTTTTTACGCTCTCTCTGAATTTTCTCCAGAAGCCATCATTGATCTCACTTGCCACATCCAGCCGCCACCCGTCGATATGGAATTTTTCCACCCAGTAGCGCCCCACTTTGCAGAAATATTCTGCTGTCTCCGGATTTGCCAGATTTAACTTCGGCATCATCCGTTCATAGCCAAAGCACTCATATCCCGGATATTCCTCCGGATCCTCCGGTCGCATCACCGGATAGGTAAGTCCATAGAACCAGTCTCTGTAAGCTGACTGTTCTCCTTTTTTCACCACATCATCAAAGGCGAAAAAATACCAGCCGCAATGATTGAACACACCGTCAATGATTACTTTCAGTCCGTTCGCATGAAATACATCGATCAGCCGGTGAAAATCATCATCGGTTCCGAAACAGGGATCAATGTGAAAATAATCTAACAGATCGTACTTATGATATTCTCCGGCGACAAAGATCGGATTGATATAAATAGCGTTCACGCCGAGGTTCTTCAGGTACTCCACGTTCTCGCAGATCCCACGGATCGTACCGCCGAGCTTCCCCCTCGTCGGTACACCGCCCCATTCCTTCTCCTCTCCTCTGCCGCAAAGATACCGGTACTCAGTGGCAAAGCTGTCGGGAAAAATATTATAAATGATCGTATCCTGTGCCCATTTGGGAGGTGTAACAATATCTGCGCGGTGATTGAACGGCAGCTGATAATATTCCGAGCGGTCATCCACGGTATGATCCGTGAATCGTTCTCCGTAGTACAACACCTCTTCCCTGCCATCGGACAATGTGAAATAATAGCAAAGTCTTTTATAGGGATGCTCCAGTATAGTCTCCCAGTAATCGAATTCTTCCGTCTGCGCCACCACTGCCATCTTCTGTTCTGTAAAAAGCACCGGTGTAAGTCGGCATGCCCTGTCTCCGTAATGGAGCCTGCATTCTGTCAGATCCCCTCTGCCTGCCCGCAGACGGATCACAATATGCTCTTCATCTGTCCCGTATGCATACTGGGACATGGGTATATGTAATACTGCACTTCGATTCATACTTCCTCTTTCTGCGGTCTATCCCTTCACTCCACCTGAGGTCAGACCCTCTGTCATGTTCTTTTGCAATGCGAAAAATACGATCAGGATCGGCAAAGACACGATCAGGGATGCTGCCGAGAAAATCGGCCAACTTCCACTCATCTCCGTCGCCTGCAGCGAATATAATCCTGCTGCCAGCGTATAAGTATCGGATCCTGTCATGAAATTGATGGCAAAAATATACTCGTTCCATACATAGACAAGAACCATCATAGCCGTTACCGCAATAGTAGGCTTAGCAAGCGGCAGTACGATCTTTGTCACCTGTTCTAACTGTGTGGCTCCGTCGATCATGGCTGCCTCCTCGATCTCCACCGGAATCGTGTCAAAATACCCCTTCATATTCCATAGTGCAAACACTGCCATCGTACCGGTATACACGATGATCAGACCCGTTCTGGTATTGATCAGCCCCATAGGACTAAGCAGCTTATACAGCGCCGTCATGGACAAAAGGGACGGAAATGCATAAAGTAAAATCAGCAGCTTCAAAATCGCCTTTCTGCCGGGAAATCGTTTCCGGGAAAAAGCATACGCTGCAGGGATTCCGGTCCCCAGCGAGATCACCAGTGTGCTCACCGCCAGGATCAGACTGTTCTTCAGCCATAAAAGCACCGGTTTCTCGGTAAAAACCGCCTTATAATTCTGCAGGGTCATATGCTTTGGCAAAAAGGAAAAGTCAGATCCCAACAGGCTGTTCTCTGCATTCAGCGACACGGAAAACGCATATAATACCGGCACCAGCACGAAAAAGCATACCAGGATGAAAAACACATTTACCGCTATAAGTACCAGCACATGTTTCGTCTTTTTACTCATCTGCTCTCCTCCTTTCTGCCGTTTGTCACCAGAGAAAACACTAACAGCATTCCGAAGATCAGAATGGAGATAGCGGAACTGTATCCGTAATTGTTCGTAATGAATGCCTTCTCATAGGCATAGGTTAAAATGGTATGAATATTCGCACCGGTCTTAGATCCCACCTGCTGGGTCAGCAGATAGATGACATCGAACTGTTTAAAAGTCGTAAATGTCGTGATCATAACCGACGGTGCTATAATGGGGCGGATCATCGGAACCGTAATATATCTCGTCCGTTCCAGCCAGGTGGCACCATCTAGCAGCGCACTTTCGTAAAAGCTCCGGTCCACACTCTGCAGTGCCCCGTCAATGATAGTGATCATGAAGGGTAACGCCAGCCAGAGGTTCACTGTCGTACAGCTGATGAATGCGATCACGTCACTTCCAAGCCATCTCACCGGTTCCATTCCCAGTCTGATCATCCATTGATTCAACAGACCGAACTGGGAATTGAACATTCCTGTCTTCCACAGCAGGATGGATACATATCCCGGCATGGCCCAGGGAAAGATCAGCAGGGTACGATAGACATTACGCAGTCGCAATCCCTTGACATTGAGAAGTGTTGCCATAATAAAAGCGATCACCAGCTGCAGCACCATATTTACCACGGTCCACAATATCGTCACAAAAAGTGCTGTCAGGAAGCCATTGTCAAATACCAGCAAGGCATCCTTATAATTCTCCAGTCCGATGAACTCATAATTATTCCAGTGATAAATATTCATGTTGGTCATGGAGATATATCCGGTATAGAGGATCGGGAAGATTACGATCAACAGGATCAATACTAAGGATGGCAGTGACCAGCTGTAAGCAAACAGTGTCTCTCTTCTTTTTTTATTCTGTTGTCTGTTCCCATGAGCATTTTTCATTCTTGCCATATTTGTTCGTTCCACTTCCTTTTGCCTGATTACGCAGCGTCACTTATTTCATGGATTCGATTAGCTGCAATGCTTCCTTCTGTGCTTTCTCCGCACTTTCCGCCACATCATTTCCTGCCATGTTGACATCCGTCAGCAGTCCGCTGGCTACGGTCCACATCACATCCATCTCCGGCAGATTCGGCATGGGCACCGCATTTTCCGCAGTCTCCTTCATAGCCATGACCACTTCATCACCACTTACTTCTTCATAACTGTAACAGTTCTCTCTGGCAGGAGCACAGCCGCTGGCCTGTGCCAGTGCAATACCTACCTCGTCCTTCATAAGTACCCTCAGTACCTGCTCCACCGCATCCTTTTTATTCTCTGCTGCATTTTTCAGCACCTGGACCCCCTGGACTCCCATATAGGGGGCGATCGGCTTTCCGGTCTCATCGATCACAGGCATAGAGGCGATTCCCACGTCCATTCCATTTTCTCTTACTGTCGGGATCAGCCAGGGACCGGCTATGGTTGCATGTGCCATTCCTTCTTTGAACAAGGTATTCACTGTGGCATACTCGGTTTCCCCCGGCATGAGATCCACGAACTTTTTATGATAGGCCAGGGCTTCCTCTGTCTCCGGCAGATTTAATCCCGGCTCTCCGGCGTCATTCAGGATATAGCCTCCGAATCCATTGATCCAGCCTGCCGCATAATAAGGGGTACTATGCTGTTCCACGAATCCATAATGCCCTCCACGGGTATTCTCCTGCATATAAGCATACAATTCCTCTGTGGTAGTCGGCACTTCCTCATCCTTCATGTAGAGACGGTTATACATAAAAAGTAAGGTCTCATAATAGATAGGAAGCTGATAGACCGTTCCCTTATAGGTCGCCGCTTCGATCGTGTTATCCATATAGGCATCCAGTTCCTCTGCCGGAATGATATCCGTGATAGGCGACAGTATGCCCATTTCTGCATAGACACCTATCTTATCATGGGCAAAAAGGTACATATCCGGAGCTGCCTTGGGATCATTTCCCACCATTTTCAGAGCTTCTGTCAGGTCGCTTTTTTTCTCCAGGACCACATGGATCTGCGGTTCTAATTGGGCGAATTCCTCTTCCAGGACCTGTGTTACCGAATCCTCCTTGTCGTGCCAGATGGTGATCGTAACTTCTCCGTCCGTCTTCTCACCCTGTGCTGTCTGCTCCTCTGTCTGACTGCCACAGCCGATCAGGCTGCCAATGGTCAGTCCTGCTGCCACGATCCATGCCCATGCTCTGTTCCGGATTCTCTTCTGATTTTTATTCTTCATATCCTGCACTCCTTTGATATGTACTCTCCTGCTTCTTGTTTTTATATCTTATTTCTGTGACTTTTTCTTTGAGACTGCCACTGCTGCGCCGCCTGCTGCCGCCACTACCAGCACGCCAATCACGATGGGTATGACCGGTGTGGATTTCTCTGTATTCTCCGCTGCTTCGTTTGTTGTTTCCACAGCTTCCGCAGGCTCTTGTGTTGCCACAGTTTCAGTTGTCTCTTCCAGCGCGATTTCTTCATAAGATACGGTGTAATCCTCCGGACCGTTTATCGTAAGCCAGATATCCTTACCGGTCTCTACGGAAATATCCGTCGTCTGTACACTTCCCTCATTCCCATTGACGATTATAGAATTCACCCAGCCGGGAACCTCCTTTACCAGCCAGCCGCCTTCGCCTTCCTCTAATGCCTCTCCGGGCCACGCTGCAAATGCGTTAGTGCCGTCCGGTGCCGACCATGCCCACAGACAGGGACCGTTCCAGTCTGCGGGAGCAGATACATGGATCGTCACATTGGGAGTTTCTGCCTGATCCGGGTTCTTATAGCTGAAATCGTAGCTGCCGTCGGCTGCTACCGTTACCCATAGTTCTGCGGGATCAATGGAGATATCCTCGGTCTGTACGCTTCCTTCGTTCGCATTCACAATGATGGAGTTTACCCATACCGGAACCTTGATGCTGTACCAACCATCTTCACCTGCTTTCATCTCTTCTCCGGGCCATGCTGCAAAAGCATTGGTGCCATCCGGTGCCGACCACGCCCACAGGCAGGGGGCTTCCCAGGAATCATCTACTTTTGCATGTACCACAAATTTCTCTACGTAAGCCGGTGCCTCTCCGGTAGTCTTGCTCTCATAAGAGATCTCTACGGTGTCCGCTGCACTCACCGTGATCCATGCTGCATTGGTATCCAGGATCTGCTCCTCGGTCTGCACGCTGCCCTCATTGGCATTGACGATCACATGATTTGCCCATGCAGGAAGCCAGATATAATACCAGCCGTCATTAGCTGCATCTGCTTCCATCTCCTCGCCGGGCCATGCTGTAAACGCATTATTGCCGTCGCTGTCCCACGCCCACACACAAGGATTTTCCCAGTCCTCCGGCACCTGCACATAAAGCGCATTTCTCTCTTCTGTATTCTGTGTTGTTTCTGCATTTGCCGTCATCGGCAGAATCCCGATCACCAGCAGAAGCATCATCAGAAATGATCCACAACGTCTCATCAGCTTACTCATAATATCCTCTCTTTCCGATTCTACTTGTCTGTGTTATATTTTTGTAACCTTTCTGTCGTTTCAACCGTTTTAAAAAGTGCACTTTCCCTTGGGTTATTTTGATTATAACGTTGCTGTTTCCGGATGGTCAATTTGATTTTAGGTAATCGTTTTCCCTCTGCTTTATTTATTTTTCACAGTTTCATTCTTCTGTTTTTGGCTGTTATTTACAAATGTTTTTTAGGTTTCCTGCGTTTTCCTAAATATTTGTGAAAGTTTCACGAAAATGTTTCCTATGGAGTACCCATTAGAAATATGCACCGCAAGGCGCACACAAAAAGAGATGGAAGCCTTTCGCTTCCATCTCCATTGAAAATACTTTTATGCTATTTTTATTACTTTTTACTTATTCCTACTTATTTTGCCTTGGGTGCGAACTTTTTTCTCAGTACATACCACAGGGCACCTGCAATACATACAGAGGAATAAGCACCACAGATGATACCTACCATCAGAGGCAGAGCGAAGTCACGGATGCTGGTCACACCCCAGATGTACAACGCGCCTACCATTACCAGAGTGGTCAGGGAGGTGAATAAGCTTCGGGACAGTGTCTGGGTGATGCTGTGGTTTACAACATCCTGCAGATCATCCTTCTTAGTCATAACTGCCATATTCTCACGTACACGATCGAAGATTACGATGGTGGCGTTGATAGAGTAACCTACGATGGTCAGCAGACA
>ENA-OWOF01000082-OWOF01000082.1-gut-metagenome-genome-assembly--contig:-NODE-82-length-43724-cov-29.477902_pt1 | contig 43724 bp, 38 predicted proteins | sample MGYA00248255_ERZ651790 | MGnify/ENA primary metagenome ERZ651790 (study PRJEB26908, sample SAMEA4031711) | gut metagenome | biome: gut; feature: normal infant; material: stool | place: China | collected 2015...
GAACTTAAACGAATAGACAAAGAATAATTATATTATTCAGTCTCCAATGTATCTCCACCATTAGCATGGCGGTCCCATCAGCAAGTTGCCCCCCGGCGGTCCCATCCCGCAAAAACATGGCGCAGGGCTTTGATGCCCCGTTTTATGTTTAGATCTTGTCTCGTAATAATGCTTCTTTTGTGATAAATTTGAGTGGAATGGGAGATAGAAACTGTTAAATCTTGGAAAAACGGACAAATTATTGTATATTTGCCATGGAAAAGCGGACAAAATACGTCCGTTTAATATTAGAAGGTTTCATTGGTCAATAATTCTGGTATTCCAATTTACCTGTTGTTCAAATCTGGTTGCTTTTAAGTTTCAGGTTAACAAGAAGACTCAAAACCACATTTCTGTTTACCTTCAGGAATGTGGCTTTGAGTCTTTTTGTATTTTACTATTTGAGCAGCAGTACAGATATATGAATGTACATTTACTGATACATATATTACCTATTTTTAGGTATTGTGAACAATTTAATTTTGTCGTATCTTTGCACCCAAAAAAATAAGTTAAAAGATTAGTATGAAACATATCCTGTTGCTTATGATGCTTTTTGAGGTGAGTCTGATGGGAAAGGCGCAATCTATGTCTGGCAAAGTTGTGGACAAAGATTCTCATGAAGCGATTATCGGTGCTGTCGTGTATGTGGGTAGTTCTCAGAAAGTGGCAGCTATCACTGATATTAACGGGCGATTTTCCATAGATGCAGCCAATGCAGGTAAATCTCTTAAGATTACTTATATAGGATACAAAAACTATTTAGGTAAGTTAAACCAGGCTCTCTATGAAATGGAACCGGAAATCAAGTCTGTGGGTGAAGTAGTGGTTACAGCTCAGGAGTCCAAGAGTCTGGCTTCTGCTTCTGTTATCGAGAAGCATGCCATGGAGCACCTGCAGCCTTCAAGTTTTACGGACATTCTCGAACTGTTGCCTGGTGGACGTTCCAAAGATCCTGATTTGAGTAGCCCTAATACGATTCGTATTCGGGAAGCCGGAAGTCCTTCAGGATATACTACCACTTCCCTCGGAACGAGTTTTGTAATAGATGGAGCTCCCATCAGTACCAATGCCAATATGCAATATGTGGCTGGGTCTTGGGATGCTGCAACAACATCCAGAGAAAATATGAATGCCGGAGTGGATATGCGTAGCATCTCTACCGATGATATCGAGAAAGTAGAGGTGGTACGTGGCATTCCATCGGTAGAATATGGCGATTTGACAAGTGGTCTGGTGAAAATAGAACGTAGGAGAGGTGGAAATGACTGGAATGCCCGTCTGAAAGCAGATATGGGTAGCAAACTCTTTTATCTTGCAAAAGGATTGGAATGGACTCCCCAGCAGATGACCCTCAATCTCAGTGTTGATTACCTCGATGCGAAGGCGGATCCAAGAAACCGACTTGAAAATTACAGGAGACTGACGTTTTCTGCCCGGTTCGGAAAAACTTGGTTGACAGATTTTTACCGTTGGAAGATTTCGTCCAATCTCGATTATACCGGTTCTTTTGATAATGATAAAGTTGACCCGGATCTCAATAATCAGGCGGAAGATTCTTATAAATCGCAATATAATAAATATGCATTTAATTCACATGTAAGTCTGTCTCCCAAGAAACGCATTTGGTTTAAGTCGCTGGATCTGACTTTGTCAGCCTCTTATGAGTATGACCTTATCAAGCGAACCAAACTGGTACAGCTGACCCGCCAGACAGTGGCAGCTACAGCAACTACACAAGGAGTTCATGATGGTGTTATCCTTCCCTATAAATATGTGGCTTGTCATGATGTAGAAGGAAAACCGCTCAATCTTTATGCTAAGGTCAATGGTAAATTCCAGGTTCCTTCTCTTGTGGTTTCCAATACCTTGCTGTTAGGCACCGATTGGAATTACGACAAAAATAAAGGACGGGGGCAGATTTATGATGTAACCCGCCCTCTTTATGCAGGTTCCATGTCATGCCGTCCCCGAAATCTTTCTTCAATACCTTCCAACCAACAGTGGGGAATTTATGCTGAGGAACAGTTGACATTGCCTTTTGCTGGTCATTCTCTTGAACTGGTAGCCGGTATAAGAGGTACGCAGATGTTGAATCTGCCCAATAATTATGAGATGCATGGTAAGTTTTTCTGGGATCCCCGTATCAATCTCGGCTTGACTTTTCCGAAATTCAATATTGGCAAGCTACCATCCTTTATCCGAATAGCAGGTGGAATAGGTGAACATACCAAAATGCCTACTTTGGAACAGCTTTACCCTGATCCTGTATATCTGGACTTAACCCAGCTGAATTATTACCATACGAATCCAGCGTATCGCCGTATCAACCTGATGACGTATGTGATAGATGCAACCAATCAGAATCTGAAGCCAGCACGTAATTTCAAATGGGAGGTGAGTACTGACATCAATATAGGAGGCAATCGATTGTCTGTCACACTCTTTAGGGAGAATATGACTTCAGGCTTCCGTTTGCAGACGGCTTATGCTCCCTATATATATAAGTGGTATGATGCATCGGGAATTGATGCCGAAGCACTGTCGGCTCCACCTTCTTTGGAAGGATTACCCTTTGAGGAACGTAAGGAACTGAGGGGCTACAGTTATTACACCAATGGCAGTCAGACTCTCAAACGGGGAGTGGAATACACCTTTGCTACCCGAAGAATAGAAAAACTGTTCACCAGACTCACTATCAACGGAGCATGGTTCCGCACGATTTATCGTAATTCTGTGGTAGAGACTTATCGCCCAAGTGCTGTTATCGGCAGTAAGCAGATACAGTATGTGGGGTATTATGAACATGATGGAGGCAATATGAATGAAATGCTCAATACCAATTTCACGTTAGATACGGATGTCCCCAAGTTGAAGTTGGGCTTCTCAATATCCGCCCAATGCCTGTGGTATACGCTGAAACAGAGTAAAGAGGTGAGTAATTATCCTACCAGCTATATGGATAATGACGGTGTGATGCATGAGTGGAAAGCAGGTGATGAAAATGATGCTTATCTCAGGTATCTGATCAGGGATTATAACGACAGCTATTATCTCAAATACAGAGTACCTTTTGCCATGAATGTCAATTTCAAGGTAACAAAGAAACTCTTTGATGAGAAACTGAATGTAGCTCTGTTCTGCAACAAACTGTTGGATTATACTCCCGAATATGAGAACAATGGAGTAACGATCCGCCGTCATGTAACTCCCTATTTTGGATTAGAAATGAATGTAAAGATATGAAAAGATTGTTGATTATATGTATGATGACCTGTGGTTTTATCATTTCCTCCTGTCATCAGGATGAAGATTCCCTGTTTGCCGAAGCTTCCATCGTGTTGCAGGGAGAAACGGATATCGTTCTCGACAGGGTCCAGGGTACGGTAAGTCTTACCAATCTGAATACCACCCAGGTTTTCACCGTATCATCATTTGAAGGGAATATAGCCAGAGCCAGTATTCTTCGGGGTTCTTATGCTATCCTGGTAGAGGGTACTGCCCAATATCATGACGCTTCAGGTAAAACCTACATCAGGATGTTCAGGGCAAGTACCGATTATGTGGGATTGGAAAAGGAAGGACATAATGAAGCGATGTTGAACATAATTTGGATGTAAATCATGAAGAAGAGATATTTCATATTATTTCTGTGCTGTGTGTCTTGGTTTACTGGAAGGTCTGCAGTAACAGATTCTGCCAGGATAGAGCATCATGCTACGTGGAAAAACTGGCAGAAGGAGACAGCATGGCAAAATCCCGCCATTCATGGGCTTAGCCTCACACTGCCTTATTCTGAAGTGTATGCCCAGATGGATTACCTGCATCAATCTGCTCCCTTTGTACTGCAGAAGGGAACAGGGCATTTCCTCTCTGAGGCCAAGGCTGAAACCTTCCTTCGCTTGAGCAACCACTCTTCTGCTTGGGGGGCAGCATCTTACATGATGGGAAAGCAATATCAGGTCAGCTGGAATTCTTCTTCTGATTATGATTTGCTGAATCCTTATATTCTGGCGGATACTCTAGGAGGTGACACACATTGTGAACGGTATGGTTTTCAGGGCGGATATGCTGTTAGCAAGGGGAAATTCCAACTCGGTATTGAAGCGATTTTCAGAGCAGAACATGAATATCGGAATGTGGACCCGAGAATGCGAGGTATTGTCACAGATCTGACTCTACGCCTTGGTACTGCCTATGATTTCGGTAAATACCAGTGGGCTGCCGGTCTAGAAGGGAATGTATACAAGCAGACCAATGATGTGGATTTCTATCGGGAACTGGGTGTTATACCTGAGTTTCAAATGACAGGATTGGGAACAGAATACAGTCGTTTCTCCGGAGATAAACGCACCTTGTATTATAAAGGTGGAGGATATGGAATAAATCTGGATGTCAATCCGTTGAACGAAACTGGTTTTTATGGTCATGCCAAGCTTTGGAGACGGCAATATAAACGTATGCTTGCCGATTTGAATTCCGTACCCTTAACCCAGTTGTTTTATCATTCTGCAGAAGTCTCCTTGGGATGGAAGCACATGGGAGGGAGCCGTCAGGTAGCCTTAGATGGAAACCTTGTTTTTGTCAGACGTAGTGGTGATGAAAACATCATTGGCAAGTCCTCTGCCCAATATTATCCTATTATCGGTAAACTTACGATGTATAAGAATTATCTTATAGATACCTATCTCAGAGGACTTTACGGATGGGGGAGTGGCTCTGGTACATGGTGCTTGAATGGAAAGATCGGATATTGGAGCAATCGTGAGCGATATGTCTATCCTGAACGCAAAATGGAGGCTGCTAAGATCTATGGAAGATTGGGTGGACAGTGGATGCGCAGTCTCTCCCGAACTGTGGCCCTTACTGTGGACATGGCGGCAGCCTATTATGGTAATGTCAGTTCTGGTATCGTCATGCCTTATGCCAATATGAAGGCTTCGTTCCAGGACATGATCAATCATCAGTACCAGTTTGAAAAAGCAGGCTATGGAATGCTCTCTGCTAAGATACGTAGTGATTATCGGCTATCAGGCTCACAGATCGGCTTGTTTGCCGAATTAGGTGGAGATTGGATAACTTGTTCTGAAAATGAACACCAGCACCATCTGCATTTGGCTCTTGGTATCACATTCTAAAGTATAATTTCTAAAGTATAATATAGTATTAATGTAACTAAAAGTAGAAAAATGAAAAAGTTAATTTTAAAGAGTATGATGTTGCTTTCGGTGTTGGCATTGACTTTCACCTCTTGTAGCGACAATGATGACAAAGTAGTTACCACTCCTGTGTCATTGAGTATTGAAATGCCATTGGGACTGGAGACTATAGTTCTCTCCAATGCCAAAGCGGTTTTTACCAATGTAACTACCAATGAAACGTTTATCCAGGAGCAGTTCCAGGAAAAAAATGGTAGCTTTATGGCATCTCTTGCCGATGTGCCTGAAGGAACATACAATGTTGCCATCAGCGGTGACCTGAGTTTTACTAAGGATGGTATTGCCGGTAGCAGTAAAATCAATCAGAAGAGCGAGAATGTGAGTGTAAAATCCGGCAATGCCCAAGTCAAGTTGGCTGTGAACACATTCAATGCTAAGGGAGGTTTCGTTATCTCAGAGATTTTCTTCACGGGTACGCTTACTCCAGAAGGAAAGCAGTATTCTGATGACCAGTATTTCATTCTTTCCAATAATTCTGATGTTACGCTCTATGCAGACAGTATAGCGGTTCTGGAATCTAAGTTCCTCACAGTAACAAAATATGATTATAATCCGGATATCATGAACGAAGCAATGACGGTAGATGCTATCTATATGATTCCAGGAAAGGGTACGGAAGTTGCAGTAGAACCAGGCAAATCTCTTGTCTTGGCATTGAATGCCAAGAATCATACAGAAGCAAACTCAGCTTCATTTGATTTAAGTAAGGCTGATTACGAATTCTATGATGAGAGTTCAAATCCACGCTATACAGACGATGACAATGCCAGTGTTCCTAATCTGGATAAATGGTATTGCAGTTCGCTTACCTATTTCTCTTTGCATAACCGTGGTTTCAAGACTTATGCCATTGCCCGTATGCATGGCGATAAGGAGAAGTATCTCAAAGAGAATACTTACGATGCCAGCTATGTGATGGAAGTGAAGGGTAATGCTTATCAGATGACAGCCAAGAACTGTATCAAGGTTCCTAATTCCTGGATACTAGATGCGGTTAATCTTTCTATTGCATCTATGTGGCAATGGAATCTGGTATCTGCAAACCTTGATGCAGGATGGGCTCATTGTGGTCAGGTAGACAAAGATGAAAACCGTTACGGCAAGTCAGTAATCCGTAAGAAGGATGCTGATGGCAAATGGGTTGATACCAATAATTCTACCAATGATTTCGAATCAGATGCAACAGTCTCTTTCCTGAAGAAATAGGCATTCTTGTATAATTTTAAAAAAGAAAAATTTATGAAGAATCAGTTTTTGGGATTATTCCTTCTCTCTTTGTTTCCAGCTTCATTGTTCGCTCAGACTGTGGAGCAGGACACTTCCGTGCGACAGGGCAAATTGAAGAATGGACTGACTTACTATATACGACATAATAATAAAGAGGCAGGCCTTGCCGATTTCTATATTGCCCAGCGCGTAGGTTCCATCCTTGAGGAACCCCGTCAGCGTGGACTGGCTCATTTTCTGGAGCACATGGCTTTTAATGGTACCAAGCATTTCCCTGGCAAGGGGAAGAAGTTGGGAATCGTGCCTTGGTGTGAAACCATAGGTGTTAAGTTTGGGGCCAACCTGAATGCCTATACATCTGTAGATCAGACAGTCTATCACATCGGGGCTGCCCCTGTCAAGCGTGAGGGCATTATCGATTCTTGTCTTCTGGTACTCAACGACTGGAGCCAGTATATCAATCTCGAACCTAAGGAGATAGACAAGGAACGTGGTGTTATTCATGAAGAGTGGAGAAACCGGCGTACCGGTATGGCCATGCAGCGCATGATGGAGAATGTGATGCCAAAAATCTACAAGGGAAGCAAATATGAAGATTGTATGCCTATCGGCAGTATGGATGTTGTTGATAACTTTCCTTACAGAGATTTGCGCGACTATTATCAGAAGTGGTACAGACCTGATCTTCAGGCCATCGTGGTTGTGGGCGACTTCGATGTGGATATGATGGAGAAGAAAATCCAGAAACTTTTCGGTAAGATCAAAGCCCATAAGAATCCTGCAGAGCGTGTCTATTATCCCGTAAATAACAACGACAAGATGATAGTTGCCATTGAGAAGGACAAGGAGCAGCCTATTATCATCGGCCATCTCTACATGAAAACCGATGCCACTCCTGACAGCGAAAAGAGCCAGGTAAAGTATCAGCGTGATGACTATGTAAGCGGACTCATCACTTACATGCTCAATGGCCGTCTCTCAGAAAAGAAACAGGTGGCAAATCCTCCATTCATGAGTGCTACCGTAAGGAATGGTGCTTTTTTTGTTTCCCGTACCAAGGATGCCTTCAGTATGAGCATCAGCTGCAAGCAGGATCACGTACTCGGTGGTATCTACGAGGCTGTGGGTGAAGTAGAGCGTGCCCGTCAGCATGGTTTTACAGAGAGTGAACTGGAACGTGCCAAGAAACTCTATCTCAATGCAGCAGAACGAAAACTGAAGATGGAGAAGGATTATCGCAACGCCCATTACGTAAGCCAGTGTGTGGATCATTTCCTTGAAGGAGAGCCTATCCTTACTCCAGCCTATAATCTGCAACTGGTAAAGCAGTTTGATGGTGAAGTAAACCTGGCTGAGGTTAATCAGTCTGTAGGTAACATCATTACGGATAAAAACCAGGCATTTGTGATGTATGGCCCTGATAAGGAAGGATTTGTTATTCCTTCAGAATCAGAAATAGAAGCTACGGTACTTGCTGCCCAGAAAAAGCAATATGAACCGTATCAGGAGGAAAAGATTCCTTCTACGTTGATATCTGCCTTGCCAAAACCGGGCAAGATTGTGTCTGAAAAACCATACGGCAAGTTTGGCATGACAGAGATTACGCTCAGTAATGGTATGAAGGTTTACGTAAAACCTACCGACTATCAGGCAGACCAGGTAATGATGAGCATGCGCGCTGAAGGTGGAACCTCACTTTACGGAAATGGGGATATTCCTAATTTCTCTCTCTTGACAAGTGCCATCACAGAAGCGGGTGTAGGCGACTTTTCAGCTACTGCTTTGCGTAAGGCTTTGGCAGGAAAGTCAATCAGGCTGACTCCATCCATCAGTAGTGAAGGCCAGCGTATAACAGGCTCATCTTCTGTAAAGGATATGGAAACCATGTTCCAGCTGGCACACCTTTATTTCATGGCACCCCGTAAAGACAGTGTGGCATTTGAGGGGTTGAAGAATCGAACTCTGTCATTTCTGAAAAACCGTAATGCAAGTTCCAAGGTGGTTTACAATGACTCCCTTTCTGCCGTTCTCTATGACCATAACCTGCGTATGGCTCCTGTCACCGGTGAGGTTCTTGCCAAGGCTGATTACGGGCGCATTATGGAAATCTATCGTGAACGCTTCAGCGATGCTAGCAATTTCAAAACCGTTTTCATCGGAAAGATAGACATGGCAGAACTTCGTCCTTTACTCTGTCAGTATCTGGCTACCTTGCCTTCGACCTATAAGAAGGAGCAGACAGACAAGAAAAACGTTCCGCAGATTGTTATGAAGAACGAAACGGTGAAGTTTGTTCATCAGCAGGAAACACCGCTTGCCAACGTGAGCGTGTTCTATACGGGCAACGTACCGTTCTCACCAAAGAACGATCTGGTGCTGGATGTCCTGACCCGCGTATTGCAGATAGCCTATACAGATTCTGTAAGAGAGGAGAAGGGAGGTACCTATGGAGTAGGAGTCAGTTTCAACCTTGAGAAGGATGCCCTTCCAAATGCCTTACTTCGCATTACCTACAAGAGTGATCCGAAACGTTATGAAGAACTGAATCCTATTATCTACCAGCAACTTCAGAACATCGCAGATAAGGGACCTTTAGCCAGCAGTATGGATAAGGTGAAGAAATATCTGAAAAAACAATACCAGCAGATGATTATCACCAATGACTACTGGAGTTATGTTATCTGGCATGAGTTGGATGATGATGCCGATTTTGATAAAGATTACTATAAGATGGTGGATTCTCTTACTTCTGAAGAGGTGCAGCAGATGGCACAGACTCTGCTCAAACAGAATCATCGGATAGAGGTAACAATGCTGTCTGAGTAATAATCAGAATATTTCATTAAAAATAAGACCCGGCAAGAGAATAGCTGCAAGCTATCTCATGCCGGGATTTTTCATTTTACGATAGAAGTTTGAGCGAACTTTAGCAAAGTTCCCATTGGACATACAAAACGACAGTAGGGACGTGTGATTATAAAGGATATTGCGATGAAAAGAAGCGCAATCACAATCACTATCCATGAGGCAGAATGGAAGATAAATGCCGAGAATGGTTCAAAATCAGTCCATTCGCTCCAAACTCCTCCCCATATACATATCATCAATAATGCCCATATCATCTTGCGAAGCTTATCAAGCCGTTTTATAGTAACGGGTCTCATTTTTAACTTGTATTTCACGCATCTGCCAGCTATCTGTTGCAGGGAGCCATACGGACATACATGGGTACAGTAATGCGACTTCTTTCCAAAAAGCGGATAGATAAAGGCTGTTACCAGCATGACTATCGCTATGATGCTGCCCGAAATTTCCATGCCATGGGCTGCAAAGCCCAGCAGGAAGGTATAAGAAAGGCAGGTACCACACCAGAAGCCGAGCACAATGACATTCAGTATCAGTTGACAGAAATGGTATCTTCTGTTCTTGATAAACAATGGCAGAATGGCTGCCATCAGGACAACAGCTATCCCTATGATGTTTCTGAGAGAGAACAGGGAAGAGCTGTTGTTTTCGGAAGGACTTAAACTGCTGCTACCATTTTCTGAATCTTCAGTCGCTAAATGCGCTTTAGCATACAGAAGTCCCTGATGCATGTTTCCGATGATAGCTTTGGATGAGAAAGTAGCACCTGTGACAGCATCCACCTTCATATCCATAGCTTTGTCTATCGTTTTACCTTTCCATTTTTCAAACAGAGTAGAGGCATTGTCAAAGAATTCCTTGGTCTCATCATTCTTTAATGCAATGATGTTTTCTACAACGCCATTCCTGATTACTATTTTGAGTGGAACCTTTCCTCCATATCCCATGATGTTGGATGCTAGAACAGAAGTATTAATCTCTGCTCTTCCGTTTCCAAACATGCGTAGCGTGTCGTTGCTTGCAGTTTCTGCCTTCTGTTCAGATTTGAGAGAGTATCCAAACAGTTCATGATGCTTTGTGATGGCAAGTGATGAAACAATAATCAGACAAATGAAAAGATTTACAACCTGTTTTATCCGGAAAAATGATTTCATATTACACTTAATCCTTTCTTTCCTGTTTTCTCTTATTTATGTTTCAGGTAATAAGCAATACCGCGTTTTACGTTTTCTTTCACAGCTTTGCTTGAGAAAGTGGCTCCAGTAACGCCATCTACTTGGACTGAAGCGGCCTTGCTGGCTTTCATGCCGTTCCATTTATTGAGCAACCCCTGTTTTACCTTATTGAAGAATTTGGGCGTTTCCTGGTTGGCAAGCGGTTTGATATCTATAATCTTTCCTTTCTTGATGTGGATGGAGAGAGGGGTGTTGCCACGAAATCCCCTTACATCTTTACCCAAAGTAGTGGTGTTGATAATGTAACTGCCATCTGCTTCTTTCGTCATAATCTCTGAATGAGAACTTTTGGTTGTTGCAGTCATGCTACCAATCAATCCTGTGCTCAGTAAGGCTGCTAAAATGAATATTCTTTTCTTCATAATTGTATTGATATTTCTATAATAGAATGCAAAATTACACAATTATTCTGTAATATACAAGACCCTATAGAAAAATCATCATTTTTAGGTATAGCCCTTCCAATGATGAGAATGAACCTTCCATTGCTATGGTAGGCAGAATCTGTCTTCCCAAATCTCATCCAAATATCAAAAAAGCCAGAAAAACCTTGTTGTTTTCATTTTTTAATAGTATCTTTGAGTCCACTTGAAAAGTCTTCTCGTTAAAAGTTTAACATACATTCGTTCTTTGACATTTTGTAATCTGGAGATTTTTTGTACCCTTGGGGTCTCAAACAATAATTCAAGTTATGTTCAAGAAGAGTCCAAAGACAAAGCAATTCGATATGTTCAGTTCTCCTTCAGGACTGTTATGTGAGCGTGAGGGACGCCTATACGATGACCCATCAGCTTGGCACAACACGTTCTACAGAGACGTGACCTCTAATATAGGCGAGGAGATATTCAAACCACTCTATACAACAGAGAAGGACGACAACCGTGTTGGTCGCCCAAATGTTCCTATACGCATCCTCGTAGCCATTATTATATTAAAGGAAGGAATCGGTTGCAGTGATGAACAGCTATATGAGCATTGTCGCTTCAATTTGCTCTATCGACGTGCGCTCGGCATGGTGAATCTTGACGAGCAATGCCCAACCATCGATTCCTACTATGGCTTTCGTCGTAAACTTTGTAAGCATGAAGAAAAGTTCAAGGAGAACCTCTTCGACAAGTGCTTCATCACAAGCTTTTCTTCATCCGAGTATCGGCAATACTCGTTTATTCTTGCAATGTCTTTCTCCAGCATGACTATGCGAGAGTCTTCAAATACATGTTTTATGTCCATATCTTAATTCCATAAATTACGGTTATACTTGTAGAAAAACTTAATTCCTTTATCCGTTAAGAATCTTAATGGCTTTGTTGACCAGATCTGCAGTAATGCCATCATACGGATTGGTCAGGATGAAGTGTGGCAGTTGCGAATCCTGTATCACGTATTCATCATCGATAATAACATACCAACCTTCATCTTGGAGATTGTCAGCTATCCATGATGCGATTTCCACGATGATTCTATTACGATATCAGCATTGGTCTCTTCTACTATTCTCTTCAGTTCAGCCACAGTCTCCGGGTCGAAGAAAGCTCCATACTTGTCTTTCCAGGATTTCCCATGATACATAAGCAAGTTCTGGTTGTACTCGGTATTTAGTACACCGTCAAAATCGAGAAAAATTATTTTCTTCATACACATTATTTTATTGGATAATGAGAGATGTACTAATCCTAAGAGAGTGCTTCACGGTATGAACCCGTGAAAGCAACTCCCTTGTAGTTGTCTACAATAGAGATATACAAAAGTCGACAAAACTGCCTATATGCAACATTATAATCTGAATTTATGCCCATTTGCTAAGGAATCCAAGACTTCAATAAGAGTATCAATACTATCAGGTTGCTCTTCTGACTTATACTCAGGATTGTCAATTCTGAAAATTTCGCCTTGCGCATTCCAGTTATATTCAGCTTTGTTATAGAAGAATACAATGTCTCTGGCATAGAACAATCCGCATGATTTTTCAATGTTTGGATCACTTAATGAAATAAGTTCATTCTTTAAGGCTTCACGCACAACCTTATCACGGCATTCATTGAAAATGATACAGGCAGATGAGTTTTGGTGATGCCAATACACGTCATATTCTGCACTATTACTATAGCTGACGTACATGCCGTTTTCATCTGTAATCTCTTGTATTAATGCGGTTTGGATGATACATTTTTTAACGTATGAAGATTCTTGTGAGATACATGTTGACAATTGATTGCAATCTAAAGGTTCGGCCATAAGCCATTTATGAACCGAAGGTGGAAAGTAAGGAAGTTTGCTGCGCCATGTAGCATTTCTCCGAGCCCCACGTGGATACCAGTACCAGGAAGCAAAATCGTAGTCATGTAACAACAGATTCCGCTGTGCAATGCTGTTAAGCTCGCCATTATAGTTGTTGAGATACCAGTATAGATGGCTATACTTTATATCAAAATTTGACCAATCTATTTTTCCATCCCCGTCTTTAAACAACGCACTGATAGTTCCTTGGAAGAATGGCAATTTTTCCAAGGAGACTATAATCTTTTCCCATGTTCGGCCTTGAAGTTCATTTAACGTACCATTATAAGCTCCAATTTGGAACTGACGAATTTTTGCCTGTTCCTCAATGATATGTAGGGAAATTTTATCTGCTGCATCATATTCTTTTGGCAAAACAAGCCATTCAACATTATGTACATCCCATTTATATGGGAAAGCATGATGGAGGGAGAGAATAGTTGAACGTAGTTGTGTTTTAGTCCTTATTTCGTTCTGGACTTTATTATTCTCAAGAACCTGATAATTGCAAACATTCCAAACGACTCGCATCCATTGTTTAAGGCGAATTTTTGTGCAATATTCTGCTGGAGATAGAAAGAACTGACAAACAGCCCAAAAGGCTATAGTTTCAGGAATAGTCTGTATGTAGTAATCGTTCTTACCTGATGTATAGATGGCCTCAAACCTCTCATTTCCATCTCCGTATGGATATACTAAACAAGCTGTGAGCTTTTCTCTATCGAAAGAACGGAGATTTTCAAGCAGAGTGCGTATATCATAGAGAATACTAAAGCCTCCTAATTCATCAAAAATAGTCTGATAAACACCAAATCCCGTCATGTTATAATTTGCCCACGTACCCTTTTTCTCTGTAAAACTATAGAGATATTTAAAAGCTTTGTCTATTGGAGAAATTCCCAAATCTCTGTCCTCAATCTTCTGTGGTTTCTGCGCCATCATCAGCTTTACCAACAAAAAGCGGTTAATGAAGCCGAACATCATATCGTCAAGCGAGATGTTGGGATCACGATACTTCCAGAAAAAGTCCAGCCACTTTGTGTCTAGCAATATTGGCAGACCATTTTGAGCGTGAAGCAAAGATTTCCATTCTTGGTCGGCTATATACTTTATAAGATCCGCCTTGAAGTTCTCGAAATCGGACAAAGGTTTTCCACGTCCATTCATTTTTACGTACAGGTCATCCGACTGACCAAGATTCTCAAGGTCAAGTTGATAAAACACCAATGGACATTTGGCAGCAGGAAGCATCAGAGCATCCCAATATTCAAGAAGAGTCTGCTTATCTTTGTCTGCGAAAAGTTCTTCAATTCCATCAACCTTTCCGTTATGTTCTCCACTGAGCATTCTCAGCATCGATTGTACGGTCGGGTCTTGCCTCCAGATAGAAGGAACCCATGTCTGACGAATTATGGCATCAGCAATGCTTTCTTCTCCTCCCTGTGCAATTTCAGACCCACGTTTCACGATTCGTTGACAGAAATTAGTACTGCTGACACGGGTCTCATAGCTAAAGTTTGATAGATGTTCAATAGTACTTTGTTCTGACAACTTGCCCAAACGGAAAGCAAGATACCAGTGTAGCAACCATAGGGTGGTCAGACGTTGCTGCCCATCCAATGGATTGAACCTACCTTCTTGGTCTGAAGAACCATATACGAAGTCCATTTTTAATTGTTTATCTCCGTCAAGTGCAGCAACAATTGCCGACAAGAATTTCTCACGTAGGTTTTCATACCCTACACGTCCTTGTGCGTAATCACGCTGCAAAATGGGAATCACCACTTTGCACTTACCAAGTAGTTGCCAAAGTGTGGTAGTATTAGCGATATTATTCATAATTTGACTTGTGTTCTTATTGTAGGAAATCCTTTAATTTCTCAGTTATATCATCCAGATATTTCACGGAATCTGTACGAGACCATGACAATAAAGCATTAGCATCCTCAGTATAGTATTTCAAGAACGCTTGTTTTGTGCATATTGGAACAAAGGCGATGGCTTTACCGTCAATGACAACCTTGCCCTCGTCGGATATATGGCAATGCTTTCCTTGTTCCTTATTGATGATAAAAGAACGTTTTACACAGAATATGGAATTGCGATAACTCTTGTTTGTGCTTTCGTCAAGGAGCGAAAGGTTCCAGATATGCATACGTTCGTTATCAATGACATCGCCAGTCTGTACGTTTTCACATAGCAAGTCATCTGAAGGGAACTGAGTCATTACTTTATCATAGATTTTCTTGAAATCGGGAATATCAGTACACCTCTTGTCAAGGTACTTCTTGATTTTTCCGTCATATTTCAACTTTCCAGAAGCTAAAGCAGCTCGTAACCACGATTTCTTATCCCTTGCATTTGCCAGTTCATTGGTAGTTGCGGAGTCTATATGTTCTACATTCCATGTTTCCTTTTTAAATAAGTGAAATGGGAATTTATGGAAGGTTGAAAGCTTGTATTTATCTGCTTGAACCTCCTGTTGTGTGATGATTGTCTGTATATTATGTAGCAAAAGTATTTTTCTGATTTTGCTTTTCTGATATACGTCTTCGAAGTGCAACTTGTTCAAGTCCTCTTTCCTGCACTTGATTATATTGTCACGGATGGCTTCTTTTACTGCTAAGAGAAATGCTTTTTTATCTTTTGCCCATTGCATCCATTGGTTATACCAGTCATTTATCCACTTTCGTCTAACTTCGGCATTATGGTTGTTGTCATCAATAGCCCATATGCTAAAACCGATATAGTGATAGAGCAAAGAATCTTCAAACCATTCCTTAATAGTGTCGAAGAGTGAGGTTACTTTAGCCCAGATCGACTCTAGATGTTCTGCATCAGACGTGTGTTCGTCCTTCATCTCAATCTGCTTGGCGAAATAACGGTAAACGCTATATCTGTCATTTCCTATCTGATTATCGTAATCCTCTGGTTTAATTTTCGCTTTGATGCCAAAGCAATCATTCTCAAACAGTATCTTAAACAGGAAATCGATACGTGTACGTTCCTGATAATTCGTGTCGTTCAGGAAAAGCCACAGTTCGTCATCCTGCAGGGCGTATTCAATATCATCCCATTGCGAGGCAATCTGTATCTGCTTCGTACGTATGAACTCAGAATGACTACCTGCATAATTTGAGCGATTGAGTAGAGCAGCCTTGATCAGTTCTGAATTTGTAAGCGAAATCTTGCCTATATTGAGTCTTGTAAACACATCAATAGGGTTCTCTCCAACAGATTCATACCAGATGAACTTTACTCTTTCAAGTATAGTGTCGTAGAGTAAAGCCTTTTCTTCGTCAGATTTATCCTGAAGCCATGTTTGTGCGATGTTACGAGCAAGAATCATGTGCTGGAAATCTACATTCTTAGCACCATCTTCATTTGTTTTGTCAATAATGTTTTTCAGAAAATCCTTGCTATCTGGTCTGGTTTGATAACTAATGCGATAAGTGGGATCATGCTTTAACACCATCATGATGATGTACAGTGTTGTCAGACGCTGTTGACCATCTATTACTTCCCACGAAGTAAGTTGTTGCAGGTCTTCTACAAGACACCCTATTGGGTCGGGCTCGTCTTGTATTCTGTCTAACCTTCTGCTTATTTCCTCAGAAAAAGCCTTACTGTCAACAATACTGCGTTTGACAACCAATGGTTGCAAACAGTAAAAACCAGTTCGCGAGTTCTCAATAAAGATATTTAAATCTTTAAGGAGTTCAGTGACCTGCAGTTCTTCCCATCTATAACCACGTTGGTAGTCTGGTATAATGAAATCCAATCCTTGAATTTCTGAAATAGAGACAATACCTATTTTATTGTTATTTCTCATATTTAATAGTTTTTGTAATGCGATGGCGGTGCAGGCTTCTGCGTCAACCAGGGCATGATGATGGTTTGACAAATCATAACCGCAGCGGACTGCGATTACATTAAGTGAATGACAGCTTTGTGACCAAACTCGGCGCAGAACCACATAGGTGCTGTAGATCCACTGTTAGCCCATATTCTGAATTTGGTTCCGTTTATACTCTTTACCCTATAACCGACAGATATAATAACATCAAGGCTATACATCTTTGTTTCATAGCTTTGATTCTGTGCCATTTTTGTATATTACATTTGTTATTGATAACGTTTCGACAGCAAAGATATTGCCATGGTTTGTCTTTTTTGTTCATACTATCATAAATTTTATCAGAACTACAGATTTCTAATAGGCTTCCAACAGGAAATGGCATTTGTTTTACTTTTGCCGATGATGTTTCTATACTCCATGCGGCAAGATCCATTTTAGACACAATATAACACTTTTGCTGCAGTAGTTATAGTAGTTCCCTGGCAATCCAAGCACAAGCTTCTGCGTCAGCCAGGGCATTATGGTGTTGGGTTAGGTCGTACCCGCAATAAGCAGCTACGGTTTGTAGTTGGTGGTTGGGTAGGAGAGATCCCAACTTTCTTCTGGAAGCTCGGCATGTGCAATGGAACTCATAATCGGGATAGTCCATCTGATACATTTGGAACACAGACTTCAGGCATCCCTCGTCAAAGGGAGAGTTGTGAGCCACCAATGGCAATCCCTCAATCTTTGGCTGAATCTCAGCCCATACCTCTGGAAATACCCTGGCGTTCATGGTATCCTCCATGGTTAGTCCATGTACCCTTGTGTTCCAATAGGAATAATACTCAGGCTCTGGCTTGATGAGACTGTAGTAGCTATCCACAATCTCACCATCCCTTACTATCACAATGCCCACAGAGCAAACGCTGGTTCGTTGCTGGTTGGCAGTCTCAAAATCTATCGCTGCAAAATTCTTCATGAGTGCAAAGTTACTAATTATAGATGTATTATCCAAATTTTTAATATTTATATATCCATACTGGTATGCCCTTTTCCTTGGCAATTTCTATCATGTGCTTGGTTTCATGAAAATTTGAGAGAATTGTAGAAAGAAGTTTCCATATATATTATAGAGATGGGAGTTGTAGGCGTTTGTGAAGATGCTTGCAGCTGCCTTTTCTTTTTGTATCATTAGGGTGTCGAAATTCAAAATTAAAGTTGTACCTTTGCACCCAAGTTGAGATTACAGAAATGAAAAAGGAACGTGAAACGGCAAACAAATATCGTCAGCAAGCTCTTGAAGGAGATTTAATGGCGATGAACAACATGGGTGTCTGCTATGCGCAAGGCATCGGTGTTGTGGAGGATCATGTGATGGCATTTCAGTGGTACATGAAGGCTGCTGAACTGGGTGATATTTACGCATGCTACAATGTGGCAGAATGCTACTACCAGGGAGATGGAGTGGAACAGGACTTCGAAAGAGCTCTTCATTGGTATCTGATTGCAGCAGAAAAAGGAGATGTACAATCACAGGTTAATGCTGCCAATGCATTTTACCTGGGTCAGGGAACTAAAGAAGACCACGTAAAGGCTCACCAATGGTGGCTGAAAGCTGCTCAAGGGGGACATCTTCAGAGCCACAGCCCAAGGATTTGAGCATGCCAAACAATGGTGCAGGGACAATGGGTACAGTATATATTAATAATGTAGTGAAACAAATGAAGACAGATTTACGATTGATACAAGAGCAGCAGCCTCTCGTACACAACATAACCAATTATGTGGCTATGAACTTTGTTGCCAACAGCCTATTGGCTATTGGAGCATCACCTATCATGGCGCGTGCCGAGGAAGAAGTGGAGGAAATCAGTAGCAAGAGCAATGCCTTGGCTCTCAACCTGGGCGTTCCGGAAAGCACCACTGCTCACTCGATGATACTGGCAGGGGAAGCTGCCATGAAAAAAAGAATTCCTATCGTATTTGATGTGGTTGGAGTAGGAGCCACCCGCTTTCGTATGGATATAGCATCACAGATTATCCTCAGGTGTCACCCTACAGTCATCAAGGGAAATGCCAGTGAGATTCAGGCATTGTACTCTCACCAGATAGGCATGCAGGGAGTGGACAGTCACCAGGAAACCTATGAGGTTGAGAAACAGGCTAAGAAACTGGCTCAGCAACTTTCCTGTATCATAGTTGTAACTGGAGCCATAGACTTCATCACGGATGGCGAAAGAATGGCTTATGTTCATGAAGGACATTCCATGATGAGCAAGGTTACTGCAATGGGATGTACTGCCACTGGTATCGTTGGGGCATTCCTTGCTGTGAACTCCGATCCTCTGGAAGCATCTTTTCATGCCATGAAAGCCATGGGAATTGCCGGAAAAAGGGCAGCTTCCCAGTCTAGAGGCAATGGTAGCATGATGATTAACTTCCTCAATGAACTCTGCAATCTTGTGGCTGATGTCTAGGATTGTTAGAATCAAGAGACGTTCCTTCATGAAAAGCTTCATTGCAATCAATCTCTTTGGCATAATTGTTACTTGCGAAGATCTTTCTAAAGTGGAACTCAACCATGAGCTCATACATACGGCCCAAGCAAGGGAGTTGTTGTATATCCCATTCTACCTCTGGTACATCATAGAATGGTTTTACTTATATCTCAAATATGGGGATTGGATGCGGGCATACTACAACATCAGGTTTGAAAAGGAAGCCTATGCTCACCAAGAAGACCTGGAATATTTAAATCGAAGGAAACATTATTGCTATAGATGATGTTACGTGGTGCCATAATCTTACTATTCCCCAGTTTTTTGGGGAACGCCCAGCAGGAGTCAACAGAGATAGAACAGGCTGCTGTTTCAGAGTAACAAATATCTGATTTTCAATATTATTAAAACGCAGAGGTCTGCTGGCAGTAATGCCGGCAGATTTCTGCGTTTAATTTAATACATCTAATTATTCTTAAAAAAACTTGATAACCCATCTTATAATAAAGTAAATTATGTATTTTTGCATATCATAATTAAGATTAAAGCTATGGCAAAGAATACAATGGCAAACAAACTTCCAAGGAAGTTGATTCAAAAGATGGAAATCGTGGGTGAGCAGATTAAGCTTGCCAGATTACGGCGCAACCTGAGCATGGCACAAGTTGCAGAAAGGGCAACATGCTCGGAAGTTACACTTTGCAAGGTAGAAAAGGGATTACCAACGGTTTCCATCGGAATTTACCTGCGTGTACTCTATGCTCTTCAGCTGGATGATGACATCTTGCTCCTGGCAAAGGATGACAAACTCGGAAGGGCATTGCAAGATATGGGACTGAAGAATCGTCAACGAGCATCTAAAAAGGAGTAGGAATGGAACGACTGTTTGTTTTCGCTGATTTTAACTGGCTCGGCAAGGCGGAGCTGGTAGGGGAGTTGTGTTATGAAAAATTGCGCGGCTCTGACAGTTATGCATTTAAGTTTGATGAGAATTGGCTTAAGGTTCATGCCGGAATCAAGCTTTCAGAGGACATCAACAACTACCCTGGCATGCAATATACCCAGCCAGGAAGTGATATTTTCGGATGTTTTTCTGATGCTTTGCCAGATAGGTGGGGACGTACCTTGCTCAAAAGAAGAGAACAGATACAGGCCGCTGAGGAAAAAAGAGCCGTCAGAACACTTTCTTCGTTCGATTACCTCATGGGTATCGATGACTTCTCCAGAATGGGTGGATTTAGGTTTAAGAAGGAAATGGAAGGTGATTATATCAATGTGTCTCCATCTCTCAAGATACCCCCATTAACAGAGATTAGAGAATTGGTTCATGCCAGTCAAGAAGTAGAAAGATCTGAAGAGAATGATGTTTTGCCTGAAAAAAAATGGATAGCGCAGCTCATCCAACCTGGTACTTCATTGGGTGGCGCAAGACCTAAAGCAGGCGTATTGGATGAAAAAGGTAATCTATGCATCGCGAAGTTTCCTTCTCGAAAAGATGACTATGACGCAGGACTTTGGGAGCACTTTTCTCACCTGCTAGCTCAAAAGGCTGGTATCCTGGTAGCTCAAACCAGGGTGTTGGGAGGATTGGGAAAATATCACACACTCCTGTCTAAACGCTTTGACCGAACTGCAGAAGCTAAGAGAATCCATTTTGCGTCATCCATGTCTCTGCTAGGATTGAAGGATGGAGATAATGCACAAGGTGGTTATGGTTATCTCGATATTGTTGATTTCATACTCCAAGGTTGCTGCGACGTAGAGAAAAATCTTCTGGAACTCTACCGAAGGGTTGTCTTCAACATCTGCATTGGAAATTCTGATGACCACTTCAGAAACCATGGCTTTCTACTCACACCAAAGGGCTGGACTCTATCACCTGCCTATGATATGAATCCTACCCTCAATGAATATCAGAGTCTTCTGATCAATGAATCTTCAAACAAGGCAGACATCAATATTCTGCTTGATTCATCTGAAAGCTACATGATTAAGAGGGAGGAAGCTGAAATCATCATCCAAGAGGTTCAAGCAGCAGTTAGTCAATGGGAAAGTTTAGCTACTCTGCTTCAAATCCCAGCTAGAGAGATGGCTATGTTTAAAGAAAGGTTTAAGCTTAACCTATAATATAATGAAGCATCAAACCTATTTACTTCATTATATTATGGGTTATTCTGCAGTCTCTATCATGTAGATGATGGTATAGATTGGCAAGATATCCAATGCAAGTTGGGTGTTAAATTGGTAAGAAAGGAGATTATTTATGTCACAAAAGAAGATATTCAGATGCCAGGATTGTGGGTACGAGACCGAAGTATATGAGGGACGTGGCTTCATGGGACAGCATATCGAAGCCATGTCTTGTCCTGACTGCAGAAACATAGTACCTCTTGTGGTGGGTGGAGTAATTGGTGATGCTGCACCTAGTTTTAATTCTCTTGTAGGAAGGCTATGTCTAAGATGTGGTTCTGACAGGATTCACAGGTGGGATATGCATACTTGCCCAAAGTGCGGGAGCAAGATGCAACCCACTGGCGAAGAAGAGTTTTGGACATGAAAATTCTAGCCTATATTTACCTCTTTGATATTTTGCTGAAAATTACTTCTCCTCGTCTGAACGGTTTGACGAATCTCATATTTAACCTCCATGCCAAGGATATCCATGATTTTTTCAACCGTCGATAGGGAAGGCATGCACAATTCATTATAGAAATCATGACTATAGAAGAAGCTATCAAACAAAGACATAGTGTACGAAAGTACATACACAAACCTCTTTCAACTGAGGTAGTTAGAGCACTTGAAGAAAAAATCTTGGAGTGCAACAAAGAGGGTGGCCTTCACATACAACTGGTTACCCAAGAAACCAAGGCATTCTCCGGCATTATGTCATATGGAAAATTCCATGGCGTGGAGAACTATCTCGTAATGGCAGGGCAAAAAGACGACGATCTTGATGAGCGTATTGGCTATTATGGCGAACAGCTTGTGCTGCTTGCCCAAGCCCTAGGACTCAACACCTGCTGGGCAGGATTAAGCTATCGCAAGGTGAATGAAGCCTACAAGATAGAAAAAGGGGAGAAGTTGACATGCATGATTGCCTTGGGATACGGAGAGTCACAAGGGATTAGTCACAAAATCAAGACCATGAAACAGGTGAGCAATGCAACCAGCAATTCTCCTTCATGGTTCCGAAAGGGCGTGGAAGCAGCTCTTCTTGCTCCCACTGCCATCAATCAGCAAAAGTTCTCATTCTTCCTGCAAGACCAGGAAGGTACAAAAGCTGGTTGTAAACCCAAAGTTCTTGCCAAGAGAGGCTTCTCAATGGTAGGATATACCAAGATGGACCTCGGTATTGCCAAGCTTCACTTTGAAATAGGAGCAGGAAAGGAAAACTTTAAGTGGGTGGTAAAGAAAGGATGAGAGACTTCACGGAAATATGGCAACTTCAAGATACCATCATTACAGCAGTCAACGCATGCGGTTATGGTGTCTGGGATTTGCATGCTACCAGTTGGGGATTTCATCTGGAGTTAACAGAACATTTGGATGATGCAGAAATCTGCAATATCTGCAGTCAACTTCCGCTTTCTGGAGATTATGAAGGAGAAGGCACAAATGGTTCTGTTCTAAGTTTGTACAACTACTGATTATTGATGTTCAAAAAATAAAATAAAGCATATAAATTGTATTGCAAGGATTATTATCTTAAATAACCGTAAAAAAATTACGGCGTATTGATATTTTGTATATCTTTGCAACTGCTTAGCTGCACTTGACATTATAATAAAAGATAGTTTGCATTGTTTAAGTGTGTATTAGCTTTGCACCAACAAAATTGTTATCAATTAAAAATAAAGTATATATAAGCATGCTAGTAAAATTTGCCGTAACGAACTATAGAGGATTTGCCAATCGCATAGAATGGGATTTGTCGAAACCAAGTAACTATTCGTTCAATACTTTTGCCATTAAAGATGGTATCATCAAGAATGGCATCGTATATGGACCTAATGGTTCTGGCAAGTCGAACTTTGCAATGGCCATCTTCGACATTACCAATCATCTTTCACAGAAGTGGAAGAAGGTGAACTATTATGATAACTTTACATATACGGGAAAGTTGAACTTCCCCGTAAAATTTGAATATACATTCAAGTTTAGAGATAATAAGTTACTATATACATATAGCAAATCACCTGATGGAAAACTGGAGGAAGAAGAACTTGTTGTGAATAACAAGCTTATTTTCTGCAACAAGAATTCTGTCTTGACATTGGATGATGTTGAATTCCCGATGGATTCTGCGGTGAAGGCAAACCTTGCCAATAACGCCAATAATGTATCCATCGTAAACTTTCTGCTTACTTCCTATCCTCTTGCCAAGGAACATTATCTTCTGAAACTGCAGCAATTCGTAAACTCAATGTTATGGTTCAGAAGTGTTGAAAAAAATGAGTTTATGGGGTTGGCTACTGCTCCGGCAAATCTCGATGAGTATATCATCAAGAATCAGCTGACTCGGGACTTTGAGGAATTCATCCATCGGGTAAGCGGACAAAGTTTTGAGTTTCAGGAGCCAAAGGATGATGATAAAGAGTTGTATTGCGTATTTGGATTAGGTCGCATTCCATTCGATAAGATTGCATCAACGGGTACTCAATCTCTGATGCTGCTATATTACTGGCTGAAACAGATGGCAAAAGCATCGTTCGTTTTCATAGATGAATTTGATGCATTCTATCATTTCAGACTCTCTTATGAGGTTTGCAAAACTCTCTTTTCCCTTCCATGTCAGGCTTTTACGTCATCACACAACACCTATCTGATGACCAACGACTTGCTTCGACCAGATTGCAATTTCATCTTGCAAGACAACAAAATCAAGCCGTTGAGCGACTGCACTCAAAAAGAGTTGAGATTCGGGCATAATATAGAAAAAATGTTTAGAGGTAACGCATTCGAAGTATGATACTATTCGTTTTTGAAGGAGTAAAACGGGAGCCGGATTTGTTCCGCACCATCCAACGATTATACTTTGCAAATAGAGATGAGCAGATAGTATGTTCCTATAACAACAACATCTATCAGCTATACAAAGATTTGCAGGAGTATGATGGCGATGGAGATATTGTGTCTTTGCTGATGGAGAAATTTGCTGGTCAAGCAGACAATCCGCTCAAGGATATTGATGCATCTGCTGACATTTCTGAAATCTATCTGTTCTTCGACTATGACTTTCATAACCGGAATTTATCTCTCGAAGAAATCAACAGGCAGGTAAAGGAAATGCTTGAAACATTCAACAACGAAACGGAGTTTGGTAGGCTATATATTGACTATCCGATGGTTGAGTCTATACGATATACTAAGCAGTTGCCCGATGCAAACTATTGGACGTATTCTGTAACACGTTCTGAGTGTGGTAAGTTTAAAGGTGTATCTGCAGATTTTTCTGCGTATGACAGTTTCGATTTCATCCTACTGAAAGATCATCGAGAGCCAACAGAAGTAGAGATGGAGGAAGTTAAGCAAAATTGGGAATATTTAAAGGAAATGAATGTGGGAAAAGCGAACTATCTATGTAAGGGGAAGAATACGATGCCTGCATCTAAAGAAGACATACTTCAAGACAAAATATTCAACTCACAAGTAGAACAGTATGTGAATACCGAAGATTGCAAAGTAGCTGTACTCAATGCTTTCCCAATTTTTCTGTTTGACTATTTCAAATAATATTTTAAGAGAAGGTTATCATACGAGGACATTCTATTAAGCAACAAATTTGGACTATCTAAAATTATAGCAGTCTTGCGAATTGATAAACACCTCCTATGGTGAGCAATGCCCGCCATTCGTTACCAAAAAGAATAAGGAAGCAGGGCGACACCTACTGTAATGACATCTTATAGTTTGTTGTCTAGAATTTCCATCATTTCTGCTGCTGTAATCACTTGCGGTTCTTTTGGAAAGTGTTTGAGATTTCCTGTTACTAAGAAGGAGTCTTCCTTGCTCAGGCAGACTTCGTAGAAGACTCGGTCGTCCTCATCTGGCATTTCGCCAGCATAAGGAAAACGGGACGAATCAATTCCGTTTTGTTTTACAAGTTCTATAACTGTGCAGATTTGGTCGTCTGACAACTTGAATTTTGCGCGATGAAGCACTTCATCGTATTCTTTTATAATGTCATCATTATAAAAGGTATAATACGATGAAGGAACAAACTTTCAAGAACTCTTGCTGTTGAAGCATTTGAGTTGTGGGTGATAAGGGCTGATACAAATATGTTTGTATCAATGACTGCATATACCATTGCGTTCTTTTCTTAATCGTCTGACTTCTCTGATTTCTTCATTGATTTCATCAAGTGTGAGATCTGGGGTTTCACCTCTTTCTGCTTTAGCTCTAAGTTGCTTGAACGCAGCCTTTGCTTTCGCAGTCACTTCATCTTCTTCTTCATTCTTTGCCTGAATGGAGAATGGAATGCTCTTACTGCGAATTACTGCCTTAACAAAGATGTTGATAGCGGTATTCGCACTCATGCCGAATTGCTCGCAGAGTTTATCAAACTGTGCTTTCTGCTGTTTGTCCATACGGACTGTCATTGCAGTCTGTGCCATAAGTCTAAAATGTTTAATTAATAATCATTCTGACTGCAAATATACATCATTATGGCGTAAAATGGTGCGACAGTATTAATAATTTAATAAAGATTAATAGTTGAATGAATGATATATGCGTAAGGGCAATAGGTTTAAGAGTAGCTAAGCTCATATTGACATTATTACTGACAGCAGGGTTGCTTTAATTCATCTAATTATTCGTTTAAAAAAAGGGCTAGCCCCATAATCAGGACTAGCCCCCAGTTTTAATTATTTTCTCGATGCAATGAATGTATCTTGAAAGCTGCATAGCACTTCAAGAAAGATTACTTAACCTCAATGTGCTTAACATCGTCTTTCTTCTCCTCCTTGGCTATCTTAGGAATCTCTATCTTCAAGACACCGTCACTGACCTCAGCGGAAATCTTCTCCTGATCAGCATCCTCTGGCAAAGCATAACTCTGAGAGTAGCTGCTGTAAGAGAACTCACGACGCAAGTAATGCTCTTCCTTCTTCTCTTCCTTCTTCTCATCCTTGTTCTCGATAGATACATTCAGATAGCCATCCTTATCGATGTTCATCTTGACCATATCTTTCTTCAAACCAGGAGCTGCAACCTCCATCGTATAAGCTGTAGCACTTTCCTTGACGTTGACTGCAGGAGCTGTTGCGTTCATGTGTGGCATCAAGCCTGTATCAAAGAAGTTGTCATTAAACCAACTGTTCAACCAATTTGAAACACTGTTATTTCTACGAGCTAACAACATCATGTAAAACCTCCTAATTCTATTTTTCTCGCCCTCTCTTCGCCTTCCGGCTCAGTCGGGATTTCTCATTGTTTTTAATTTATCCTTTTTAATAACGATTGCTTCGGCTTACGAGGTTCAAGGATTTCTAGAAACCCTCAACTGTCATTACTTAGGGTTCTTGTCGTTCCCCTTGCCCTTTCGGCTTCGGCTTTCACTCTATGTAGGAGCAAGTTACGTGCCAACCCGGTTTGTAGATTTGGAATAAACAGTTTTTGCCAATTTTGACTAAAGATTCTGCAAAATTGACAACAATGGATAATTAATTTAAACTTTGCTGCTAAAACTTCATGCTTTTTAAACCTGTTTTTCAATCCATGCCATCAGTACTGCTACAGCATACTGCTGTTCTTCTCCTGTCAACTGTCTTCCGGCAGGTATATGATGCCATTTGAAGAAACAACCACGGCAACAGCAGCCTGTAGCATGCTGGGCAATGAATACAGGATGCCCTCTCATCGGCGTCTGCTTGCCGTCATTGGGAATCACGGCAGGAGCAAGGCGTTTGGCAACGAAATCCTCCGCATGCTTACGGATGGTAGCCAAACCCTTTTCTACAATATATTCCTTATCCTTCTTCGAGAGATGGAATCGGCTGCGAAATGTTGATTTGGAAAGTCTTTCAAACAAATCAGTCAAGTCATACTCTTTGTCTGGAGAAGTATCGCTTTCCATGTTTTCTGAAGAGATAGAGTCTTTCTGATGATCCTCTTTCTCCTCAGGAAACAAATTGAGTTCTACATATTTTGCTTGGTTTACTTTTGATTCTTTTTTCATTTCTATTAGCCTCCTATATCTAGGAATCTCCTATTAATATTAATGGATATCAGACTCTTACGCTGCAATTTCATTACTTCTTGAATTTTCATACCAAGTAGTGTATTATATTGTACTTTTCCTGCAAAGTTAACAAAAAAATCTAGATTACGTAAGAAAAGGTGTAATATATTGTTCTTTTTATAAAAAATTATAAGTTCCTGAGATTTTTCTTGTTTTTTGCCTTTGAATATTGTTTTTTCTTAACTTTGCATGCACAATTCATTATAGAATAGCAGTTTATAGTTTACAGTTAATAGTTTATAGTTTACGATTGATTTCGTGGTTATTTGCTGATAAGTTGCAGATTTTTTGTTAATTGCTTGGTGGTTTCGAGAAAAAAGTGTAACTTTGGCGGCAAAGTTGAACGTTTAATTGAAATAGAATGGAACAGACTGTATTTAACCCTGCTCAGATGAAGATTCTTCAAATGATGTCTTATATCAAGACTCCACAGGAATTAGATAATCTTGAAAATGTTCTCTCTCAATACTTTGCAAAGAAGGTTGATGAGGGGATTGATGAGTTGTGCGATAATGGAAGTATAACTCTTGATACCATAGAGAGCTGGGGTAATGAACATTTACGTACTTCTGGCAAATGAGAAAGATAGTTCTTGATACTAATTGATGAGCCTTCCAAGGATAAGCCCTTATCGTAAGATTTGGGATGATTTTGGAGTTATTGGCTGATGATTTGCAGATTTCTTGTGATTCTCTTGGTGGTTTCGAGGAAAAAGCGTAATTTTGCGGCAGAGTTAAACGTTTAAAAGGAGAAGATTATGGCATTAGAGATAAGAAGCATTCCTGTTTTGACAGGTGAGACCGCTGAACGATTTGTTCGTGAGGCAGAGGAGAATGAGCGTAATCCACAGAGGAGAAAATTAGTCTTTTCTTTTGAGGATATTGATCGCATAATGGAACGTTCACGTAAATATATGAAAGAACATGGAGGAAAAGGACCTTTTGCAAAATAGTTGTGGAGGCTTTCCATATCCTGTTACAACACAGGGTGAGTTGGAAAGTTTTAGTTGCGGAGATAAGGACTTGGATGATTTCTTTCATCAAGATGCATTCCTTTATGCAGAGCAGCTGTTGGGAAAAACTTATTATTTTTCCACAACAGGAGATGACAAGAAGATTGTTTGTGCTTTTACGTTAGCAAATGATAGTATCAAGGCTGCATTAATACCCAATACTTCAAGAAATCGAATACAGAGGAAGATTCCGAATTCAAAGAGAACAAGAAGTTATCCAGCAGTATTGATAGGAAGACTTGGAGTGGCAAAGGAGTTTCAAGGAACAGTTTTATCTGTTGGTTCACAAGTGATTGAATACATAGCATCGTGGTTTGTTCATCCTAACAATAAGACTGGTTGCCGTTTCATTGTTGTTGATGCTTATAATAAGGAAAATGTGCTTCATTTTTATGAAAAGAATGGCTTCAAATTCTTGTACTCTACAGAAGATTTAGAGAAAGAAGCAAATCATATTCCTGAAGATGAACACTTAGAGTCAAGGATGATGTATCTTGATTTGTTGGGATATATAAGATAAAAAACAAGAGGTAATCTTTTTGATCCTTCTTAACTCTTTTCTGTCCCACAGATTTCACAGATTTACACAGATGGGGCGGGTGTGAAGTCCGCAGTGAATGATAGGCAATTGCTCATTCGCACACGGATTTCACGGATCTCACGGATAGGGCAGACGTAAAGTCTGCAGTGCTGTATTTTCTACCTCTCCGTCTCTCCTGCAAGGAGAGCTCCACCTTTCTCACCAAGCCTCTCTTCAATAGTCTTTACAACCCCTTCGGTTCCCCTTGTAGGGGACAGAAACCCTTCTCGAAATGGGAAGGATGTAACCGCCCTTAGTGCTGCTTTTTCTAAAATCACCCCGTCCCTCTTTACCATTAAAGAGGGCTCCACCTCTCACCCCGACCCTCTCACCCTCAGGGAAGAGGGAGGAAACCGCTCCTCCTCGTCGCTCGGAACCGCTACGCTCTAAGGTTGGCGGACCATCAAAGGTCTTCGCCATATTTTGCGGGATGGGACCGCCTTGCTAAAGGTGGATAGGATTATTGAAGTGCTGGTTTCGTGGTTATTTGCTGATAACTTGCAGATTTCTTGTTAATTGCTTGGTGGTTTCGAGAAAAAAGCGTAACTTTGGCGACTGAATGTTGAACTAGAATAAATAGGAGGAAGAATATATGGATACAACAAAATTAACAAGAGAAGAGGCTCTACGCCGTTGGAATGCTTCTAAGGAAAACAAACGTAAAATGGTGGAGAAACTGGAGAACTTGGTTCGCAAAAGTTGTCTGGAACGTACTGGTAAAGAACCTATAGGGGTAGAAGTATGGTAGTAGAAATGAAATATACGTATGGCAAGTACCTGATATGCAAGGGGCATATATAGGTGAACTTAGCAAGTCACGATAATTTTGTTTTTTGTAATTAGACAAGCAATTATAGTAGATATGAACGATAGAAAATTACCAGTAGGCATCCAGTCTTTTGAAAAAATCAGAAAGGGTGGATATCTTTATGTTGACAAGACAGATATTATCTGGCAACTTGCCAATAGAAATAAAACGTATAATTACCTGAGCCGCCCACGCCGCTTTGGTAAATCTCTGTTGGTAGATACGCTCGAAGCCTACTTTCTGGGTAAGAAGGAACTCTTCGAAGGGTTGAAGATTATGCAGATGGAGAAGGAATGGGTGAAGCGACCTGTCATCAGGCTCGATATGAGTCGTGCTGGCGCAGAGCCGGAAACTTTACGCTCTTATCTCGACATCACTTTCGACAGATTAGAGAAGGAATATGACATTACACCTAAGCCAACCGCCAAACTTGCCGACCGTTTTGACGGCATTATCCAAACGTCATATGAGCAAACTGGACAACAGGTTGCCATCCTCATCGATGAATACGACTCTCCATTGCAGCATTCCTGGAAGACTCCATATCATGAAGCATGTACGGATATCTATAGAGAGGTTTTTGCCATTCTCAAAGCTGATGATAAATACGAGAAGTTCGTTTTCATTACCGGTATTACCAAGTTTACGCAGATTTCTCTTTTCTCTGTACTCAACAATTTGAGTAATATCAGCTTTGATTCTGAGTATGCAGCTCTTTGCGGTATCACGAAAGATGAACTCCTCTCAGATTTTAAATCGGAGATTAACAGGTTGGCTACAAAGAAAGGATGGACTTTTGATGAAGCCGTGGTACAGTTGACGGCATTCTACGATGGTTATCATTTCAGTCATGAAAATATGGTTGATATATTCAATCCATTCAGCCTTATCAATGCCCTCGCTGACTCCAGTCTAAAGAATTACTGGGCTTCATCTGGAGCAACCTCTTTGCTTCCTAAGTTTGTAGATGATATGGAAATTAGATTGAAGGATTTCGAGAAATGTCCGATAGACAGCGATACCTTGGAGACTTCTGATGTGACAGGTGGTGGAGCTGAACTTTTCCTCTATCAGTCTGGTTATCTCACGATAAAGGGATATATGGAAGGAATTTATTTGCTGGGCATTCCAAACTATGAAGTACGCAAGGCTCTATACAAGATAGTCTTGCCAGCTTTGACGCTGAAATCAAATGCGATAGTGATATCTACACAGAATATGTTGCTGTATTCTCTAAAAATTGGCGATTTGCCTGAAGCCATGAAATGTCTGAAGGCGCTTATTGCGGATGTGCCATACAGCAATAAGAAACTTGCCAGCATGGATATGGAAGAGAGGTACCGTCTTATCTTGAGTACCATCTTCAATGCTATCGGCTGCAGGGTGGAAGTTGAGAAGATGATTTCTACTGGTAGGATAGATATGGTGTTGGAAACCAATAACTTCATCTACGTTCTGGAACTGAAGCTGAGCAACAATGGAGGCATTGATGCGGCAGCGGAGCAAATTAAGGCTAGACAATATGCCGAACCATTCAAGGCGGATAAGCGCAAGGTAATAGCTATTGCTATAGAACTGGATGATTCTGGTAAAGGACTGGTTGATTGGAAGGAAGTTTACTGAACTATCAAGAGCAGCGTGGCTGTAGGATGAATATAAAAAGAATATAAAAGGAAAAAGCGTGCAAGCCACATCATAGTCGCCTGCACGCTTTTTTGTCATCTAAATTTCTGATGATTTCCAATCAAACACGATGGTGTTGTCTTCTTTGATATTGAAGCTCATACCTACCTTGATAATTTCCTTGCCGCTCATGGCAAAGGCATCGGCATAATGCTTGCTTTCTATCTGCTCAAGAGCCTCCTGGGCAGTCTTTCCAAACTTCAGCTCCATTACATAGATAGTATCGTCCGTCTCCATGGTTATATCAATTCTCCCCTTTGACGTATGTTGCTCCACTATAATCCTGAAATTCGTGAGCAAGGCAAAGATGATATACATCGTTTGCTGGTAATGCCCTTCGTAATGGGTGTTGTTGCAATAAGGCACAGTCTCCCAAAACGATTTCAGCAACTGTAATGCTTCGTCTATCTTGCGCTGTTTAATAAGCACCGACATCTTGGCGATGGTGGTATTGCACATTGCAGTCTTTGAGGTCAGATAATGAGGCAACAAACTTCTGTACAATCCAACTCTTATTTCCTTGTTAGGAATGGCTAGGGTATAGAGTTCCGTTTCTTCATCATAATCCTTGATGGTGATGTAGCCACTCTGATAGAGCAGCGGCATGATGGTGGTCATGGCTTCCGTGGCAGCATCAAAGTCATCCTTTCCGGCTTCCATACTCTCGCCCAGGTTCGCTGGCAGAAAGTTGAAATTGCGCATCATATTGATCAGATAAGTAGGAGAGCCTGATCCAAACCAGTAGGAATCAATCTTCTGCTTGGCAAAGCAGGTTAATAAGCTGAACGGATTATAAACGTCTGGAGAAGGCCATGTAAAATGATAGCCGTCATAATTATCCTTTAACTTAGCTAACGTCTGCTCATACGATAAGTTTAATTTTTCAGCAAGTGCATCTATGTCATTCCGCATTCCGTTCACCAGTTCATCTTCCGTAATTCCGCAAATGCCGGCATACGGCTCGTCCATACTGATATTGGTGATGTTGTTCAATTCGCTGAAGATGCTGAGCTGAGAGAATTTGGTGATGCCTGTGAGGAATACGAAGCGGAGCAATTTCTCGCATCCTTTTAGCGGACTGTAGAAATTGCGCATGGCGTTGCGAAGTTCTTCCAGTTTTTCATCCTCGTGCACCACATCAAGCAAAGGGGCATCATATTCGTCAATCAGTATTACCACTTGCTTGCCCGTTTCCCTATAGGCAGTCTGGATAAGTGAGATGAGGCGGACGTTGGCATCAACAGCCGGATTCGTAATGCCCCATTTCTGCTCTTGTTCTGCAAGTTGCTGGTCGAAATATCTTTCCAGCTGGGCTATCTCCATGTGTTTGCCCATACTCATATCGAAATGAAGCACCGGATAGCTTATCCAATCCTTTTCTAGCTTTTCGATGGCGAGTCCTTTGAAAAGCTCCTTCTTTCCTTCAAAATAGCTCTTCATGGTAGTCAGCAGCAGCGACTTTCCGAAACGGCGTGGACGGCTCAGGAAGAAATAAGTACCATCAGTATGTGCCATACGATATACATATTCCGTCTTGTCAATGTAGAACTTATCCTCTACTCTGATTCGTTCGAAAGTTTGTAATCCTATCGGATATAGTTTTCTTGCCATAATTGCTCGCCTTTCTTTTAAGTGATATTCTCTTTGTTGGCAAAGATACGAATAAATGGTGAAACCACCAAATTAAAAACATCTTTTCTTCATTTATGCCCCTTATCTCATTTCCTTATACCTTTTATTTCTTTTCTCCCTTCTCTTATTTCTTTTCTCTCCTCCTTTTATTTCTTTTCAGGCTTCCTCTTATCTCCTTTCTTCCTTCTTGCTGTATTAATAATGGGTTAATCTCGGGAAAAGTCTTGGTTGATTATAGGATAAAATGTTCTTTAACCCTATTGAAATCTCCGTTCATAGACGTTGAACCGCGGTTCAGCGTCTATGAATGGCGGTTCATCGACGTTGAACGGACATTCAACGTCTATGAACGGAGATTTTATCTAAGTATAAATGTTTCTTTTCTTAGTTGAAAGAACTGTTTTAGTAGGTTAAAATCCTTGTTTTACCCCTCTTCTTACTCTCATTCATTCGTATTCTTGCTCTCATTCACCCGTTTTGTGAGGGTGTGTCATAAGCTTCTTAGGATATAGATAAGGCACGGATTACACGGATTTTCGCAGATTTCTTTTGATTTTCTTTGGCGGTTTCAATAAAAAAGCGTAACTTTGCGGCAATAAACTATAAAATGAATAATGACTATGATGGGAATATTACAAGTTGCCTCTTATATATACAAGCGCTATATGGATGATTTTGGCGTTCGTATTGATGAAATGAAGTTGCATAAGCTACTTTATTTCACGCAGCGTGAGTGCTTGATTCAAAAGGGCGAACCTATGTTTGATGCACAATTTGAGGCTTGGAAATATGGTCCTGTCATGGTTCAGATTCGCCAGCATTATAAAAATGATTCTCTCCCAGAATTGATGGATAAAGAGCAGGTTGTACAATATGAGCCAGTGTTTGATATGGTGTTTAAAACTTATGCTCCACAGAAGTCTTGGAGTTTGAGTACTTTAACGCATGGAGAGTTTTCTTGGAAACACGCAAGAGAAGGCTATGATGAACAGGATTCATGTGAGGTAGAGATGAAAACAGAAGACATTATGGTTGATGCCAACAGGGTTCGTGAAAGACGAGCAGTTTTGCGTCAATTAAATCTTTATACTGCATAAACCATGAGAATAACTGAGGAACAAATGGCTTTGATACATTCTCTTCGTTGTGAACGGCTGGCTTCTAATGAAGAGAATTTGCGATTGATCGATTCTTTCTATAGCACTCGAAACAACAATGTTGCGGATGCTTTGCTGAATGAGGCCTATCAAGAAGATGAGTCTGGTGTTGTTGCCTATTATGTGGTGAAAGATAGCGATGCTAATGTGTTGTTCTTCTTTTCTTTGAAGTGTGGATTGTTGTTTGATGAATTCATAGAAGGAGAAAAATTGACTAGGCTCAAGGAACTTTGTTCTACTTTGTCTGAAAAGCTGAATGGGGGAAACGTGCCAGAAGAAGATAGGGATGGATTGAAAGCCATTTTGGAATCTGTTAGGGCAAAAAAAGGATTGAAGAAAGATGAAGTGGCTCGTATCCTTCATACTACAACAGATTCTCAGGAAATCAATTCTATTTTCGACAAAAACATCAAGAATGTGGGCAAAACCTTTGCTGGTGTGGAGATTGTGCATTTCTGTGCCAATGATGATTGTCGTGAAGTTTGGGATAAATATAATCTTGACCAAAGTCTGGGAGCAATCGTCTTTTGGCATTTTATCGTTCCTTTGATTTTTGAGTTGAGAAAGATTGTTGGTTGTGAATATCTTTTCTTATTTGCTGCTGATTGTGACCCTGATGAGCATCTTGTGAACTATTATAGCCAAAAGTTGAAATTTAAGAAAGCAGACGAGCATAGTGCTGCAATGCCGATTTATGATTTTACATGTAAGTTCATGTATCAAGAAATTGCGGAATTAGAAAAGAAGCGAATGAAGTTCTATGAGAACTTTAATCATGATGAAGATGCTGTCTAAACTTTTCTGACTGCATCAGGTCATAAAGAACTGGGGCAAAATCATATTGTTTTTTAAACCAGATCACTGCTGTCCCGTTTAGAAATCATCGGTTTAAATAGGCTAGGATACCATATGAGTGCAAAGGTACAAAATCAAATCGAATACACAACTTCTAGAGCATAAAATATTGGATATTAATAACTTATATAATAATCGTCCAGACTAAACGGGACACTAGTGCAGATTTGAGTGAAGCAAAGAATCAAGAAATCCACAGCTGGCTTGAGTGCCTGCTGTGGATTCTCTGTTTTATATTAAAGTGTAAGATTCTATAATACTGTCTTACTGATCAATCGTAATGGCATCGCCTTGTAGCGGCCGGTGTTATTTCCATTACTACCACTCACGAAACGTATGTTGGAAATACCCTTCTTTTCGTTGTACACGTCGAAATAGTTATACCAGTAACCAAACTCAGGACTATCTTCACCGAAGCCTTGGGTTCCTGAGAGAAGTGATTTAGTCCATAGAATCACATGTACAGGATTCTTGTGGCTAATACCTTCCAGATATCCTCCGTATGGCAGATAGATGGTCTTTAACTCAGAGTCTATAGTCTCCATGGATGTACGATAGTACGATTCTCCAAGAGCTGTATGACATTTTTCTATTTTAAGTGTACCTTGCGCCATTAAGTCCTCAAAGACAAATCTATCTGGAATTTTGAAGCCATCAGGTGACAGAGTAGAGGATAGATTCCCATGCTTGGGATCTGATTGATTCTTATCCTCTGAAATCTTGAAGTATCCACCGATGGCACCTTTGTTGTTTTTGAACTCATTGATGTCTGGTACATAAGGACTATTGTCGGTAGCACCCAGGTTACGGTCAAGCATGATGTAGGTATGGTCTTTTCCCTTTACCTTCACTACACCATAATAGAACATACCTTTTACCTTAAGATTGTCATCACCACCCTCTGCTAATTCGTATTTGTTTGCCATATCATCTGTTATCTCATGGAAGATACCAGTATGATAAACAGTGTAGGTGATGTTGATACCAGCTGCATTTGTTATCGTAAAGGTGTCTTTCCAAAGATCATAATTATTATCGCGATCATCATTCAACGTCACTTTCCAGTAATTTCCGTCAGCGCTAACAGTGAAATGGCCATCGGTATATGTCGGAACATCCCCTGGCAGTTTATCCCCTGTCTTTTTAGGAATCTTATAACTGTAGGCATTCTTACCTACAGTAAAATGAAGACCATTATTTCTTACTGCGCCTTGCATTTGATCTGGTCTGATTCCTTTAACCTTATCCAACCAGGCAAAATAGTTCTTTTGAGACACATTGTTATCTTTATACATGCTAACTTCTCGATCAGGGTCGTCTCTCATGAAATCGTAGCCCGCCTGAGTTATCTTCACATCAAGCTTGAGATCACCAGAAGATATCGTAACCGTTCCTGTTCTTGGGGTTTCATGAATGTTTTGAACCAGCGTAAACGTCAGAACATATTTCATGCCAGAGGAAGACGTTTTTGTTTCTGAAATTTCTAATTCTGATGTCTGTGGATTACTCTTAATCCAGCTATCTTTAGAATTGATTTCTATTCCATAGAGCTTGTCGTCAGCACTTGTTGCAGAAGAGAGTGTAGTGACAAATGTAATTGTAGCTTCAGTTGCAGTTGCTTTTACTGGTTGATCATCACATACGCCAAGTTCATAATCCTTGCAGGCGATCATCCTGGTGATGGCAGGATTGTCATCTTTGATTTCTGCCTCTATTCTGTTTTCCGGTTGTGCCTTGATGGCTTCCTCCTTAGTACTGAAACCATAATCATTCACCTTGGTTACGGTGATGGTATAGTTATGGTTTCGCAAGAGAGCATACTGGGAGTTCGTGGCAGCATCTTTATAGAGGCCAACTTTATAGTAACCTACTACATTATTATATTCAGCCTTGATGATAATGTTTGCTTGACCAATAGATGTCTCGTTTACAGCTACAACTCTGCTTGAGCCATCGCCAACATTTGTGCTACTGAATTCTGTAGTTGTTGCCAACCCTTCATCTGTTGGCTCTTGATAGCCAGCTGGAGCAATAGCAGTTTTCTTAGCTGTATTGTTGATGATAAGTCCTGCGCTTTCTTCAGGAAAGATACCCTTAATGCCTTCGGCAACTTTGAGGGTAATCTTGGCATTAGAGCGTAGAAGCGAAATCTTGGCAGTCTCAGGAGTTAGCAAATCGCTAACCTTTTTTCTACCCCAACAAACTGGCTGAGTAAGGTTTGGAGTGCGCTCTGCTGCTTTACTGATATCCTGTAAGTCGCTTGCTTCTGCATCTGTGACATCGGCATTGGCAACTACTTGTATGTAGCTTGCTTCTTTCGGAGTGTTTGCTTTGATGCTATAGCTGCCATTGCTTTGCTTGTTGGCGTCTGTTAATTGATTGGTACAATCTTCTTTGCTTAGATACTCGTTGCTACTGTCGTAATAAAGCAAAGTGAGCTTGTGGATAGATTCTGTTTCCGTAGCATCAGCTCTCGTGCCCAGTTGCTTTTCAGAAAAATTGGGCAAATTAATGTTCAAGACTACCCCCTCGGCAGGGATTTCATCCCCGCCGAGTCCGATAGCCTCCATCGTATCCTTGCAGGAAACAAGGCTTAGGAGCAATCCAATCCATATCATTAAATGCTTTATCTTCTTCATTTTTTCTATATTATTTATTCTGTTACGTCATCAGGCTTACCTTGATACCATTTCCCATTTTGGTAATAGCCGGTATCGTCCGTGAAACTATTGCCATTGAAGAGCAGAAGATCTTCACCGTCTTTCTGTTTGATTTTGATATCTTTGTTATGCTCACCTTTGATAGCTTTCAATGTGATGACAGTTTTCCACCATTTACCCTTCTGTTCGCGTTCCCAGGAGTTGCCGTGGTCTACATTTGCATCAGTAATTTCATCCTTAATCTTGAATTGATCAGTTTTACTACTTCCAGCAACACCATATACTCTATACCAGCCCATTGTTTTCTTTTCCGTGTATATGGTTATATTCAAGTTCACAATTTCAGGCATGTCATCAAATATATGGTATTCGGGATCTGAAGTTGGGTCATAGACAATCCAGCCTTCATGATCTTCATAATCGAAGAGAGGAATACCAGGCTCTCGATGGTGAGGACAGCGGTGTAAAGTATAGCCAGCCCCTGTATCTTTATTATTGTTGAACATAATCAAAGTTTCACCTGACTTTATCTTTCTATCTTCTTGAGTATCCATTTTCCTTTTTTGCACCATATCTACTTTGAAGTCTTTATAATACCAGCCTGTGTTAGTTTTGTCGGCTGTCATGGTTTCACCAGGCCAGTTGGCTTTGTCGTCATCACCGTCAGTATATATCCATTTTCCTTTATTTGGTAAATTACCACTTTCGATTTTAGTCTCACCAATCTGGGTATACACATAGATGCGATGGTTGTCTTCCTTTGGACTATCTGCACCTCCATTATTATCCCAACCGTCGTACCAGTTGTTGGTGCCACCTTCTTCCTTTATAGCCATGAAATCAACTTCTTTTCTACTATCATCATTTTTATTACTATCATATATACTTCGGTCATTAATCGCTCTGAAATAGATACGATAGTCACCGATAGGAGGACTTACTTTTACACGAACAATCTGAGGTATAGATCCATCTTTTGACGTTACCGTGAATTCATGAATGGTGGTTGTTACAGGATCTTTCGTAGCTGTAACCGTGAACGTTCCTGTTGCATCATTCGATGAATCTAAACTCATTTTGATGGTAGAGTAACCTTTTGTATCTATAATTCTATTCAGCACAATACCACCAAGGTTAGTATCCCATTTTATGGTTCTTTTATTCTGTTCTGGCTCTGTACTATTATAGTAGATGACAAGTTCTTTAGTTACATCCAGATAAGGTGTAACATCATAATTTACATCTATATATTTCTTGAGATTATTTGCCTTGATCCAAAACTTTGCAGTGCCTTTTAGCTGTTCTTTTGCATAATCTATGATTGGGATATTTGGATTCACGCGAAACTCGATACTGTCATTGCCATTAGCGTCTTTACCACGTCTGGTGCCAATGATGATGTCTTTTGAGTCTATTTTATTATCGCATCCAAACTCTACTGTGGTAGCATTCGAATTATATGTGATATAATCATTTGTCAAACTAGTCACATTAGCCATCGTCTTGCTTACCCGCAAAATAGTATGGTTGAAGTCGGCATCTATCGTTACAGGAGTCCAGTCCTCTACGCTCACATTACAGTTGAGAGTCATGTTTCCCAGACTCTTGATCTTGCCGGTAATCTCATAGTAGGTACCGCGAGGGAATGTAGGCAGATCTGATGCGTTCTGCTTATGTCCTAGATTGATGGTATATTGATTCTTGTTGCTGTTATTAACTATACCGTTAATCTTCAATACAGACTGTTCCTCTGCCTTTGAGATATAACGCTCTGGCAGATAGTAGGTACCTTGAAAGAGCCATTGCTTAGCGTTCGTAGGGGCATCTTTACCCTTGTTGGTTCTATCTGTAATAGATACCACATCCTTATTGTTTTCGTTAGCATTGTTTTCATCGATGGTATATTCTCCATTCTGATAATAACGCCCTGTGCTAGCTTCGCCAGTAGATAAACTAGGGTAAATAGTGTTCTCAATACCTTTAGCATATTCTGGAGTTACATCTGTCTGGGTAAACTTACCATCCCATAATAAATGGGTAGAAGGAGTAAGCTTCTGTGCAACAATATCTGTTATGCTATAGCTCTTGTCATAAAGATTATCGCTTGCAGTTGGGTCCATAATGAGGTTGAGCTTAACCTTTACGCATGTAAACTTCAGGTTAGCTGCTACCTCTGTATATTTATCACCACCTTTTTCTATTTTTTTATCGATGATTTTACCGTTTACATCCTTTGGCTCATAAATCATCGGGATGTTTGTAGAAACAGGCATTCCCGGTTCTGCTCCAACGCCATAACCCAGTACTATTTTTTTGAGTTCATCTTCAGTTTGGATATCCTTACCACTCAACACCTTGTTCATGTTAGCAACCACATAGATATGGTAAGTGCCCGGCTCGATGGTGAGCTGATAGTTAGCAACATGCTGCTCTACCATCATTGTAGCCAGTGGGGCAGGGAGCGTCTCTACCAGGAGCTTGCCATCATTTCCATTTCCTGTAGGGACAGGGAAAGCATAGAGGGTCAGGTCGTTGATCTGGCATTCATCTACCGTAGCATTATAGGTAGGAAGGCCGGAAGCATCGTCGGCACGGGTGCCGCGGCTGCTGAGCACGGTTGGCACGAGTACATGCAAGTTGCTTTCTGACGAAATGGGAGCGCGCTCGCCTCCAAGTTCGTCAGAGCAACTTACTGTAACCAACAATATAAACCAACTAACTAAACTTAAAATGAAATCTCGTATTTTCATTGTTTCCAATTTTTAAAGTCAAATACTCTTATGAGCTAAATGCCCGGAAGGGGCTCTGACACCTGAAACGATTAGAAATCGACACGCTGGATGCGCTTGCTCCAATCCAGGATGGAAATGCTGAGCTGCACATACTTCCACTGGTTGCCCTGGAGGAAGAAGTCGAGCTTATAGTCGTACTCACGGTCCAGGAATTCCTGTGCTGAATAATGGCGGGCTTCGAAGGCGCCACGGCCTTGAGCCAGACAGTCAGCAAGATTGATGCGTGCCACCTCTTCGCCTGTAGTCTTGTTCGTGATAGTGAGGATGGCGTTCTTGTCGTTTTCTTCTGCCGGATGCCAGATGAGTCGGGAGAACATGAGGGCGGCATGAGCGGTGCGCTCCTTTACATTGCCCTCGGTATCCTTAAACTCAGTGGTCCAGGTGTAGTATGGGGTATATGTCAACTCCTCGTCGGGGAGGAGAGAGTTGTCGTAACTGATATCGCCGTTGGCATTGGTTATCTGATAACTGAAGTCATCGGCATTGATGTTGGCAGGCTCGTCGGTCTGATGCAGGCTGATGGTGAGCTGCTTGGTATCACGAACCAGACCGATGGTATGGCGTGTAACCTGCAGGTCTTTTACTTCAACCAGTTCGTTGCTGAGTCCTTGCCAGAGTGTATCGAGCGGTTGGCTCTGGTTGTTCACCTTGCCCTGTTCGCGGTCGAGTCGTGCATGGAGGGCGGTGATGTTGTCACCCTGCTGTGGCAGAGCTATCTGGAATTTGGCACCTGGCTGCGCGAGTGCATCTTCGTATTTCTTTTGGAAGGCGAAGGTTGCGAATCGGTATTTGCCCGGTTCCAGATTGATTCGCATGGCATAGTTAGGGTCCTTGAGCGGCTGTGATGTCGCATCGTTATAGGCATCATGGCGAGCAATGAAGTTGCCCTGCTCGTCGTATACGAATACGCTGAGGCCGCCCACATGATCTTTGAACATGTCGGCACGCTGCACGTTGTAGTCGTACTTGAACTGCAAGTCAACACCCATGTCACAAGGAGGCAGGTCGTCGTGCATCAAGTCGTTGCAGCTGCTGAGCATACTGCCCGCCATGATGAATCCCCATCCCATGCATATATTCTTGATCCAACTGTTAAACTTCTTGTTTGCCATGATGCTTATCTGTTTTATGAAAAAGTAAAGTGTATAAATTGATTCTTATTCTTCCGATATAGCCAGCCGCTCCTTAGCGCTAGAGCGGCTGAGCTATATATAATAATGTGAAATGGATTACAAATCTACGTTCTGTGAACGCTTAGCCCAAGAAAGGATCTTTACGCTGACGCTAAGATACTTCTCGTTCTCATCATCTGGCAGAGTTGGGTCTACTGGAGGTACACCAGGGTAGCCAGGACCATAGACGTTGCCAACTGTCAATTCATACCAGTTGTTACGGAGCATACCATAACGGCCAAGATACGAGGCGTTATCTGTTCCATAAGATTCACCTGAGTTCCATGGAGTCAAAACATCACCAAAATGCTTAACACGAGCGATATAATATGTAACACCATTAAGATAGGTATTGATACCAACCATCTCTTCTGGACGACCAGCTTTCAAGCCGAGTTTAGTATTGATTGCGGCAACGATTTGGTCACCAGTCTTACCACTATAATCTTTATCGGCAACAAGAGGTTTATCAGAAGAATCCTTGATATCTTCCAAAGTAATCACATGTGAACCTTCAGTCTTGAGCTTTGTATATTCAACCTTATAACCTGATGGGAGAACTGACTTTGCTGCTGCTGTTAAAGCATCCTCCAATTTTGTTTTATTCAGGATAGTTGTCAAATTACCGATGGTGTAGAAAGTTCCATCTGTTGTCTCTGCAAGGCTATTGCCTTTATCATCCTTAGGAGTATATGTTGCCTTGAAGATAACACGGGTTGTCTGACCCTGATACATGTTTGCCAAGTTAAAGGTGTTCTCTAAGCAATATACCGGATTGGTATTGGTGGTAGTGCCGGTTTTGATGAAGTCTTTATTAATCTCACTTGTAGCTTTGATAAAATAGAATTCTTCATTTCTTTTGGTATCAGCAGCACCAGTTTTATCTGTTTTGTTGAGTTCTTCCAAATCGTAGTTAGGATCCTTACCCCAATAAACTCTATTGTTAGTACCTGTGAAACGAGAAGTAGTCCAAATGGCAGGGAAATCTTTGCTCAAGCCATCAATATTATGAACAGCGTATGTCTTATTGTTTGTGATATCCAAAGCCCAATTGTTAAATGTTACTTCACTATTTGTATCATCTGTGGTTGCCTTGTCCTTAACAGTTTTTGTTCCAGGGTCAGCAACAGTCATCTTTGCTACTCCACGCTCTACATAAACTGTTGCGGCACTAGTTCCTGCCTCTGCTTTTTCCTTGGTAGGATAAATATTTTCTTTATCAATAGTAACCAAAGTTGTTGGTGAGGCAGTTCCTTTCAACGGAGCATTAGCCATATAGAAGTCACCAGATGCAGCCAAATCAGTAACTGAAGGAGTCAAAATTTTGCTATTCCACTCATTATAACTTTGACCTGCAGTAGGCCATGCTACCTTTACTCCATCAGTTTTATTGTTATTAAGCAAAACCAAAACACAATATTCATTCTTTGTATCCACATTGGTAAGCTTTGCTACCAGCTTTTTAGAAGTTGTTGTGATACCATCTGTAGTATCGTCAGTCCAATCTGCAGCAGCTGTTGGTAAATCTACGCTCTCAACAAACTTGTAAGAGCCTTCATCTGAACCATACTTCTGGAAGATGAGGGCAGTTGCGCTTTTTACAGCATACTCTTCTGCTGTGCCTTCATTCATTTCAGCACCACCAGCATCTGCTGCACGAGTTCCACTTACCGAAGGCAAGTTGATGGTGAAAGTTGCATAACCAACACCAGTTTCGTTAGTACCAGTACCTGGACCTGCGGTTCCCAGGTCCTCATTGCTTGAACAGCTTGCTGTCATAGCTGCGATGACAGCCAAGCCAAATAAATGTTTAATCTTCATAATCTTAAAAGTTAAGCTTGTTTATAACAATACTCTGTTAATTCTTATGTAATCGATTGAAAATGAGAGAGTTAATTAACGTAATATAACTAATAAAATTTGG
>ENA-OWOF01000093-OWOF01000093.1-gut-metagenome-genome-assembly--contig:-NODE-93-length-40190-cov-13.581806_pt1 | contig 40190 bp, 38 predicted proteins | sample MGYA00248255_ERZ651790 | MGnify/ENA primary metagenome ERZ651790 (study PRJEB26908, sample SAMEA4031711) | gut metagenome | biome: gut; feature: normal infant; material: stool | place: China | collected 2015...
GAGAGTATCCGATAAAGATGCTTCGTTAAAATTGGGCATAGAAAGAGCTGACTGTCCTTGACACGGGTAGTAGTTTATTACGTTACGCGGGGCGTAATCAACAAATCTAATTAATTAAGCCCCGGCAGTCTATGTTGCGCGGGGCGTAATCAACAAATCTAGTCAATTAAGCCCCGGTAGTCTATGTTGCGCGGGGCGTAATCAACAAATTTAGTCAATTAAGCCCCGGTCTTATTTGTTACGCGGGGCGTAATCAACAAATCTAATTAATTAAGCCCCGGTAGTTTAGCGGAAGAAGGGTAGAGAGAAGCTTGATCCTATCTCCAGTGCCCACGTTGAGGCGGAAGAAGGGTACAGAGAAGCTTGATCCTATCTCCTGTGCCCACACTGAGGCAAAAGAATGGGTACAGGCGGAATTTGTCCGGTCTACGGCAACCTTACGTTACGAGCCATGCACCCAATTCATAAATGTGTCGCAAAGGGCGCTCCACATTTATTTCATTGACGGCTGTCGAGTGTGTCCGTTGGACGCACAGTATAAAAATAGAACGAAACAACCTCTTGTGTGAGCAAGCTCCCACCGAGGTATTCCGTTCTATTTTTGCATGGCTCGTAACTCTCAATCTACCTAATCATTTAAAGCCATCTGTTTTAGCTTAGAGAACAGATTCTGCACCGGTTTCACGGACAGGATCAGTAATGTTACTGCCGCTTCAGCGAAGATATAGATCGCATTGTAGGCGAGGGAATAGGGCAGGGGATCCCAGCCTTCCCAGGCATACGCGCCAAAGAAGATCCATCCTGAGATCACGGCGAATACATATCTGCCCAGCACAGCGGGGATATATCCTTTCAGCAGTCCGAACTTCGCATTGGAGAAGAGACCGGACAATCCCAGAGCGCCGAAAGCCAAAATGTAATCAACGATCAACTGCATGGGATACAATACATAAGGATCGATGAGAAGCTGTAACACACCGTAAGCTACGCCGGTGGCAATACCTGCACCCAGACCGAACCAGTAACCGGGCAGGCAGATCACCAGCATGGACAGTAGTGTAATGGAGCCGCCGGTAGGAAAATGGAACAGCTTGATGTTAGACAGCACGGTTCCAAGAGCGATTGCCATAGCGCAAAAAGCCAGCTGCTTTACGGTCAGCTTACCGTGAGCCATTTTCCGGTCACCGTCGTCAGCCCCGGTCTTATTTCTCTGCTTACGGGCAAATATAACGGCCACAGCCAGCAGAGCGATCAGGACAACCACTAACAGGACATTGCCCAGAGCGGTGGGGACATAAGTAGTCTCGCCCCAGTCATTCACAACAACATTGTACAACATAAAAAAATCCTCCTTCGTATGCGCGAGGAGGGACAACATCGTATCCATGCAAAAATTATAGTCTTGAACGGCACTCTTATAATGTACGGTTCCCATACACTGTTATCAGCAGTGCATATGTAGACGATAACTGCATGAAATCTATGCTTCCTTACGCCGGTATTATCCGGTTCAAGTAGTGAGGGTTAGAAGTGATGGCATAGTTTTACAGCACTTCAATCTCAGCGATGCGCTCCCCTAGCGGAATATAATATTTACTTCCTTACTATATTGCTTTATCGTGACAGTGTCAAGCTTAGAGAAAAGTTTTTAATACTTGCAGCACACCGTTCTCCCAGTATGGTGCGCAGGTTCCCTTTGCGGCAGCGATTACTTCCTCTCTGGCGTTGGATACCGCATAGCTGGTTCCGGCGCTCTCAAGCATTTCTATATCATTCAGATTGTCTCCGAAAGTACAGGTCTCCTCCGGGGCAATGCCGAGATATTCCTGCAAAAACCGAATAGCGGTTCCTTTGTTGACACCTAACGGGTTACAGTCCATCCATTCTTTGCCGGAGGAAGCGATTTTAGCCTTGGTCTGCCAGGTGGGAGTGAAAAGAGGGGCGCACATTTCTTCACATGCCGAAGGGTGATATACAGTGAATTTGATCACGTTGTCCACAGGTGTTTTTAACAGATCCGGAACTTCGCGGATATCATATCCGTAGGAATCTGTGAGCCATCGGAACATGCGGCTTCCGGCATCTTCCGCCAGACAATAGTCCGGGGTGGCAATAAAACAATCACAGTCCGGCAGGTTGTTTCGGACTGTTTCGCACATCCCATGCCAGACATCTTCGGGCAGAGTGTGGACTTTTAAAATTTTGTGCGGGGTACGGACTACCGTGCCGCCGTCCGTGATATAGAGAAGCTTATCCCGTATGGGAGCAAAAAGCTTCCGTTCACTGATAAATTGTCTGCCGGAACAGGCAACGAAAATGATTCCTTTTTCGGTGAGTTTATCAATCACAGTCATATATTCGGGATCCAGCATCAGCGTACCGTCTTTTAGAAGCGTACCGTCAATGTCGGTTGCAATCAATTTGATCATAGCTCCTCCTGTTAATGGAAAGTATGCTATGATTATAGCCTATCTGTAAGCGGATTTGCAATGACATCCGCAAGATTGACATCCTCAAGATAGATAAAACAGTTGGAAAAACGGAAAAAATATAGTATCGTAGATTGTAAAGATAAAGAAGCGGTAAAAAGGCGGGAAGAAACAGATAAGGGATAGACAAGAAACCGATAATAAAGTGATAAAAAATTAATAATAAAGTGATAAGAAGTCTAAGGAAACAGTAGAAATCTAAGCAAGCAGTAGAAATCTAAGCAAACAGTAAGAAACCTGAAGAAGCAGGAACCGGGCATAGAAGGGTTAACGATAAGAATGAAGAAATTAATTATAGGAATTCTGGCACATGTGGATGCCGGCAAGACGACACTGGCGGAAGGCCTTTTATATACCTGCGGAACGATCCGCAAGGCAGGAAGAGTGGATCACGGAGATGCTTTTCTGGACAATGGGGACATGGAGAGGAAGAGAGGCATCACGATCTTCTCCAAGCAGGCGAGAATCCGGTGGAAAGATGTGGATATCACTCTGTTAGATACCCCGGGACATGTGGATTTTTCTGCTGAAATGGAGAGGACACTGCAGGTACTGGATGCAGCGATCCTTGTGATCGACGGCAGCGACGGCGTGCAGGGGGATGTATACACACTGTGGAGATTATTGAAAAGGTATGAGGTTCCGGTATTTTTATTCGTAAATAAAATGGATCAGCCGGGCACCGAGCGGGACAAAATACTGACCGAACTACAAAGTAAGCTGGATGGCAATATTGTAATCGTTGAAAATATCATGGCGCAGGAGAAATACGGAGAAGACCGTGAGCAGGAACTGGAACATGCCGCTATGTGCAGCGAAGCACTGATGGAGGAATATCTGGAGACCGGAGCCCTGCAGCCGGAGAGCATGGCACTCACTGTGGCGCAGCGGAGGCTGTTTCCCTGTTTTTTTGGATCGGCATTAAGGCAGGAAGGCATAGAAAAGCTGTTGGACGGGCTGAATTTCTATCTGCCGGAACCGGAATATTCACAGGAGTTTGGAGCCAGAGTCTATAAAATCGGCAGAGATACGGCGGGGAACCGTCTGACGTATCTGAAAGTCACCGGAGGGACTCTTCGGGTCAAAATGATGATCGGTAATGAGAAAAGCAGTGCCGGGGAAGAGACCTGGGAGGAAAAGGCAGATCAGCTGCGCCTGTACAACGGAGGAAGCTATGAGACCGCAGACAGCGTGCCGGCGGGAGAAGTCTGCGCGGTCACGGGACTTACGAAGACATTTGCAGGACAGGGACTGGGCTATGAGAGCGAGAATCTGGCACCGGTGCTGGAACCGGTATTGACATACAGACTGAGTTTTCCCCCGGATGTGGATCCGGTGACAGCGCTCGGAAAGCTCAGACAGCTGGAAGAAGAGGAGCCGCAGTTACATGTATTATGGCAGGAGGAAAAGCGGGAGATCCATATGCAGGTCATGGGGCAGGTGCAGATGGAGATCCTGAAAAATATCCTGTGGGAACGTTTCGGACTGGAAGCGGAATTCGATGCGGGAAGCATTGTCTATAAGGAGACACTGGCGGAACCGGTGGAAGGCATCGGACATTTTGAACCCCTGCGACATTATGCGGAAGTACACCTGCTGCTAGAACCCGGTGAACGGGGCAGCGGACTGCAGTTCGCATCTGCATGCAGTGAGGATATGCTGGATCGGAACTGGCAGAGACTGATCCTGACTCATTTGGAGGAAAAAAGGCATGTGGGAGTGCTCACCGGATCGGAGATCACAGATCTTCGGATACTGTTGATCGCCGGCAAGGCACATACTAAGCATACGGAAGGCGGGGATTTCCGGCAGGCAACTTATCGCGCCATCCGTCAGGGACTGCGCAGTGGAAAAAGTATTCTGCTTGAGCCGTGGTTTTCCTATCGGCTGGAAGTACCGACAGAGAATCTCGGCAGAGCAATGTCAGATATCACCAGGATGAACGGACGATTCGATCCGCCGGTGACTGAAGGAAACAACAGCGTACTGACGGGCAGTGTGCCGGTGGCAACTATGCGGGATTACGCCAGAGAAGTAGCTTCCTATACCAAAGGACACGGAAGACTGTCCTGCAGCCTGCAGGGGTACGAGCCCTGCCATAATACGGAAGAGGTGATGACACAGACGGATTACGATCCGGAGGCGGATACTGCCAATCCTACCGGTTCCGTATTCTGCGCTCACGGAGCCGGTTTCCAGGTGCCCTGGGATCAGGTGCCGGAATACGCCCATGTGGAGAGCGGCTGGGTACCGGATTCGGAGGAGAATGCAGAGTCTGATGATGACGCTTTACAGGGAATGCCGGCAATGAACAGACGGCAGGGAGCTGTACGTCAGACGGGCGGCGGCACAGAGCGTGTCATATCTCAGGAGGAGATCGAAGAGATCTTCCGTCGGACCTATGGGAAACGGGCAGAGGATTCCCACAGATTCCGAAGATATCATACTTCTTCCGGCAGTCGCAGCAACTATACGAGTAGCCAGACGGACAGCGTGCGGACATCGAAGACCAAAGCAGACCCTCAGGAAAAACCGGAAGAATATCTGCTGGTGGACGGCTATAATATTATTTTTGCATGGCCGGAGCTGCGGGAGCTATCGAAGATCAACCTGGACAGCGCCAGGGATAAGCTGATGGATATCCTGTGCAATTATCAGGGCTATCAGGGATGCCGGCTGATCCTGGTCTACGATGCTTATAAGGTGAAGGGGAATCCCGGATCCACCATGAAATATCATAATATAGAAGTGGTCTATACGAAGGAAGCGGAGACCGCAGACCAGTATATTGAGCGTACAACGCATGAGCTGGGAGCAAAACCGCAGAAATACCGCGTGACGGTAGCCACCTCAGATGCCCTGGAGCAGATGATCATCTGGGGCAACGGTGCCACGAGAATGTCGGCACTCGGGCTGAAGGCCGCGGTGGAGGAGGCCGGGGCGGAATATTTTGAATAAATAAGAGAGTTTTAACGGACTCAAAAAAGAGTAGTCTATACCTGTCAGATCGGGGATGATCCGATGGAAAAAGTATCATGTATGAATAGAAAGAGGTATAGATTATGAGAAGACAGGCTGTTTCCAATGTTGCATTTTATGTTGTCACTGTTGTATTGATCCTGATCATTGTATTATGCGTGGGAGGAACAGCCAGAAGCGAAAGCCGGGATGAGGCACAGCGGGTGGAGAACAGAGTGCAGGAACAGCAGCTGCTTACGGATGTAAGACAATATCTGAAGAATAACGGGTATACGAACAGCGGCGTGACTCTGACGTATGTGACAGATGCAGACGGCGATCCGGAGTATACTTTCACGATCCATCATAAGAGGATCAATGACATGAGCGAAGAGGAACGGGAAGCTTTCAGTGCAGAGCTTATGCAGGCATGCAATGCTTCCGGCAGTTACAGCATCTCTTACGAATATCTTTTGACAGATTTTTAAGGGAGACATGACATTTTTCAAAATAGGGGTTATACTGTTACCATATGCCGCAGCAGAGGCGATGGGAAAGGAGAAGGACAGATGACATTTATTCCCAAACCACATGAGATATATAAGCATTTTAAAGGGAATCTGTACCAGATCGTCACGATAGCACAGCATTCGGAGACCGGAGAGCAGCTGGTGATCTATCAGGCAATGTATGGAGATTTCAAGACCTATGCGAGACCGCTTGCGATGTTTACGAGCGAAGTGGATAAGGTCAAATACCCTGAGGTACAGCAGAGATTCCGTTTTGAATTACAGGGTGCGGATGCAGACAGACAGACACGTGAGAACGATGAAGTGAACGGTGGGCAGACGACAACACAGGCAGTGCCGACAGCAACAGCGCAGGACGCGGCGATTTGGACAGCGCAGGCAGCAACGGTGCAGGACGCGGCGACTGTGGCAGCACAGGCAACAGCACAGCCGGCATCTGTAGAGACACAGCCGGAGGAGCCCGAACTGGATCCTTTGGTACTGGAATTCCTGGATGCGGATTCTTATGAGCAGAAGTTAAATATTCTCGCAGGATTACATCACCGGATCACCGATGAGATGATCACGACCATGGCGATCGCCTGCGATATCGAAGTAAATGACGGTGAGACGGAGGAGCGTTATGAAGAACTGAAAAACTGCCTGCTCACCATGGAGAAGTTTGAATGCAATCGTCTGAGATAGACATTAGTGAAAATTTAACAGATTTTAAGGAAATCTTTAGGAAAGGTGACCTTCTTGCGATTCCCAAACCACTTTTAAAATGGTATGATAATAATCGCAGGATCCTTCCCTGGAGAGAACAGCCCACACCCTATCGCGTATGGGTCTCTGAGATCATGCTACAACAGACCAGAGTGGAAGCGGTGAAGCCCTATTTTCAGAGATTCATGGATACCCTGCCGGATATCGCAGCATTAGCGGAAGCGCCGGAGGAGACTCTGTTAAAGCTGTGGGAAGGTCTGGGCTATTATAACAGGGTGCGGAACCTTCAGAAAGCGGCAATTCAGATCGTGGAAGACTACGGCGGCAGAATGCCGGATTCTTATGAAGAATTGCTGAAATTAAAAGGAATCGGAAGCTATACGGCGGGAGCTGTATCTTCTATTGCTTACGGAAGACCGAATCCGGCGGTGGATGGCAATGTGCTCAGAGTGATCTCCAGAATACGTAAGGATGAGCGGTGCATCTCCGAGGACAAGGTGAAAAAGTCCGTGGAGAAGGATCTGTGGGAGGTTATACCGAAGGACAGACCCGGGGATTTTAACCAGGCAATGATGGAGATCGGAGCCTGCGTGTGTATTCCAAACGGTGCCCCTCATTGTGAGGAGTGTCCGCTCAGGCAGATCTGTCTGGCATACGAAGATGGAACGCAGCAACAGTACCCGAATAAGGCAAAGGCAAAGGAACGGACCATAGAGGAGAAGACGATCCTCATTATCCGGGATGCGGAGCTTGCGGTGCTGCACAAGCGGCCGGCTAAGGGGCTGCTCGCCGGAATGTATGAGTTTCCGTCAATGAAGGGATTCTGTACGGCGGAAGAAGTGAAGGAATATCTGACAGAGAACGGACTGCAGGTACTCAGGATCCAGCCGTTAGAGGATGCAAAGCATATTTTCTCCCACAGGGAATGGCATATGAAGGGATACCTCATCCGGGTGGATGAGCTCGCACCGAAGAAGGCGGGACCGGATTCTGCAGACTGGATCTATATTGAACCCCGGGAGACGAAAGACAGATATCCCATTCCTTCGGCATTTGCAGTCTATGCGAAGGGTCTACGCATGCAGCTTGGAATCCCAAGAGAGGAAGGCTGACAGCCGGGCGGCAGCACGGAACGATCCTACACAAGGTCTTTCATCGACTTATGAGCAAGCTCATGTGGGCTTAGACCTTTTGACACTGGTATCATTGTATATAAGAAAGGACAGCGATATGAAATTACTTTCCATAGCAATTCCCTGCTACAATTCTGAAAAGTATATGAGAAAATGTATTGATTCTCTGCTCGTCGGCGGTGAGGATGTAGAGATCCTGATCATTGATGACGGATCCACCAAGGATCGTACCGCAGAGATCGCAGATGAATATGAGGCACAGTTCCCTACCATTGTCCGTGCTATCCATAAGGAGAACGGAGGACATGGCTCCGCAGTGAATACCGGAATCGCCAATGCCAAGGGACTGTATTTTAAAGTAGTGGACAGCGATGACTGGGTGAAGCAGGATGCATATTTTAAGATTCTGGACACTCTGCGGGAGCTGGCAGGAGGCGGTCAGGCACTGGACATGCTCATCAGCAATTATGTTTATGAAAAAGAAGGCGAGCGCCGTAAAAAGGTGATCCAGTATCGCCATATTCTGCCGGTGGAGAAGATGTTTACCTGGGCAGACTGCCATCATTTTATCAAGGGACATTACATATTGATGCATTCCGTGATCTTCCGTACCAGGCTGCTCCAGGAATGCGGCCTGAAGCTTCCCGAGCATACCTTCTATGTAGATAATCTGTATGTATTCGAGCCGCTTCCCTATGTGAAGAATATGTATTATCTGGATGTGAATTTTTACAGATATTATATAGGAAGACAGGATCAGTCCGTGAACGAGACGGTCATGATCTCCAGGATCGACCAGCAGATCCGTGTGACCAGGCTGATGATCGATTATCTGGTAGGCAGAAAAGCAGAACTGGTCAAAAACAGACGCCTGTATCAGTATATGCGCAATTATTTAGAGATCATCATGACCGTATCCTCTGTGCTGCTGATCCGTTCCGGCACTCCTGAGCATCTGGAGAAAAAGAAAGAACTGTGGGAGTACCTGAAAGAAAAAGACAAGAAACTCTACCTGTGGATGCGTAACGGCATCATGGGCGGAACCATGAACCTGCCCGGAAGAGGCGGCCGTAAGCTTTCTGTGGAAGGATACAAGATCTGTCAGAAGCTGTTCGGATTTAACTAGTCAGGACTTTATTTTTGATAAGCCAGAAAAAGCTTCAAGAGTCTGAGCGCATAATCTCGGTCTCTTTGTTCGGAATTATCCAGCATAGTTAAAATAGCGGATACTTCGGCTGTTTGTCCGGGGTATCCGTTTTCGTTGATTTCTTTTCCGTAAATAATATAATCCAGTGACATATCTAAAGCTTCGGAAAGCGCCATCAGAGTTTCTACACTCATACCGCAGCTGCCGCGTTCGATATCTGCATAATATTTAGCGGCACGGTCTATTTTTTCAGCCATTTCATCCTGCGTGAACCCCAATAGATTTCTTTTCAGGCGAATACGTTCTCCGGCAGCCAGACGATCATATGTTTTTTTCATTTATACCTCCAATATCATTATCCCCATGAATTGCCCCATTTTTTAGTGTGATCATAAAAGCATTTTCTATGAACTTTTCTCATTTACATTATGAAGACCGTAAACTATTGACAATACCAGTTTTAAACGTATATAATGGTTACGTTTAAAACAGAAATTAAAATTACGTTAAAAACGTAGTAGAGGCAGGAATTCTTAAGATAGTCCGGAAAGAGGAAGTACCAATGAAGAAAAAAATCATTTCCGTAATCGCGGGCGTGGCCGGTCTGGCTATGGCTTATTTTTTAGTGAGCGGAATCTCTCATATCATCTATAATCGTCCGACGGACAATGCGGCTGCTAAAACTGAGAGCACAACGGAAAGCACCGAACAGGGCACCGAGGAAGCCAAAGCTGCCATGACCGAGGATGAGATCAATGAAATGCTGTCAGGCATGAAGGCAACGGAGACGGCAGAGACCGAGACCACAGCAGAGGAGCAGAGTGAAGTCATCCCTGTGAAGTTCGAAGAACTTCAGGCAGTGAATCCGGATGTCTATGCCTGGATCACAGTGCCCGGTACCGATATCGACTATCCGATTTTACAGCATGCATCCGACAATTCCTATTATCTCATGCATAATATTGACGGTTCTTATGGGTATCCCGGTTGTATCTATACTGAAAATCTCAACAGTAAGGACTTCACAGATAACAATACTGTGATCTACGGGCACAACATGAAGAACGGCACCATGTTCGCCCAACTGCATAAATACGAAGATTCGGACTTTTTTGATGCGAACAGAGAAGTGCTGATCTATCTGCCGGACGAAGTACTGCATTATACCATTTTCGCAGCACATATCTATGATGATAGACACCTGTTGTACAGCTTTGATTTTGCAGATCCGGAGGTCTATCAGAAATATCTGGATTCCATATTCAGCACCCGCGACATGAGTGCGAATATAGACAAGGATATCACAGTAACAACGGACAATCAGATTATTACATTAGTGACCTGTATCGGCAGCCAGCCGAGCAACCGACTTCTGGTGCAGGCCGTGCTGACAGACAGAAAACCGGGTACGGAGACTGCCCGGACGGCAGCAACGACAGAATAGATCAACAGAGTAATTTATGCGTGGGAGACAGACTATGAAGAAGGAAGATAGCAGAGACAGCCTCATAGATATTCCGCTTGAAGATGACCGGGACGAATCCCAGCTGACCGGAAGAAAAGCCGCCGAGTACAACAGACAGCATGTCATCCGGCATAGAAGACGTGTCCGCACGAAGATATTGTGCGCACTGGGAATATTGCTGGCACTGCTTGCAATCCTCGCGGTGATCGCAGTGATCCTCGTCAACGTGTGGAGATCCACCGGCCGTGCGAGCCTGCTTCAGCATGCACAGGGCAACAGTACTAATGCCGCACAGAACATGCAGAGTGTTGCAAACGAGAAAAATTCTGAAACCTCCGCAACACAGGAAGCGGAAGAATCCTATGAACTGCAGGAAGGCCAGATCCGTTACAACGGAAAGACTTACCAATATAAAGATAACCTTATGAATATTCTCTGCCTGGGAATCGACAGCCGTGACGGTATTGCGAAGGAGAAGACCCCCGGTAAGGCAGGACAGGCAGACTGCGTGATCCTGGCAGTACTGGATGATGAGGCGAAGACCATTCAGCTCATCAATATCTCCAGAGATTCCATGGTGCCGGTACATGTATATGCTACTGACGGAAGCTTCGTGGAGGACAGGACGGAACAGCTGGCTCTGCAATATGCCTATGGCAACGGCAGGGACTGGAGCTGCCAGCTCATGGAGCAGGCGGTATCCGATCTGTTCTATGGATTGCCGATCCATGGCTATTGCGCATTGTCCATGAACAGTATTGCCAGCCTCAATGATACGGTAGGCGGCGTGACTGTGACCGTGCCGGAGGAGCTGGCGGAATTGAAGCCGAAGTTGTTCACGGCAGGTGAGACAATTACCCTGAAGGGAAACAGGGCAAATGAATTTGTACGTGCAAGAGCCGTGAATTCTCCGGATGTCGCTTCCAATAATAAGCGTATTGCCAGACAAAAGGCCTATGCAGTGGCTTTCGTCAACCAATTAAAGCAGGGCATGAAAGAAGATATGACCCTTCCCGTGAAGCTGTACCAGACCGCAGAGAAGCAGATGGTGACCAGTCTCAGCCTGGATCAGGCAGTATATCTGTGCACCGAATATATGAACTGCTCCTTTGATACAGATAATATCTATACCATTGACGGTGCAGTTACCATGGGTGAAAAGTATGCGGAGTTCAACGTAGATGATGACGCATTGTATCAGATGATCCTCGATATCTTCTACGAGGAAGTGAATTAGGTATAACCGGCCGGAGACGACCGTTTATATATAGAGACCATTCTATACTCTACGAAAGGAGATAAATGTCCAATGAAAAAAGTATATGCTTTGTTATTAGTTGCAGTTATGACCGTAGCTATGGCAGTTCCTACCTTTGCAGCAAACAGCCCTGAGGCTGATCCTGTTGTAAAGACCGCTGCCGGCGTTGATGTCGTAGCAGCAGCAAAGGAAGTTAAGACTTCCGTAGCAGGAGCTTCTGTAGCAGTTCCCAATGAAGGACTGGCTAAACAGGTAGTATCTGTTACTTCCACAGAGTCTGTTCTGAAAGACTTAAACGTTCCTACCAGCGCTAAACTGGTAGCAGCTGTTGATGTATCCTACAGCGGAGAGATCCCTGCAGGTGGCGTACAGGTTCCTTTCAAGGTTCCCGGCGCTAAGAAGGGTGATATGGTATACATCCTTCACAGACAGCCCAACGCACCTTACACTTGGGAAGTAGTTGGTTCCGGCGTTCTCGGTGATGACCTCACCGTAACCGGTACTTTCACAAGCTTCTCTCCCGTTGCATTCATGGTAGTTGATGCAGCCGATGTTGCAGCAACCGCAGTGAAGGCACCCAAGACCGGCGAGTTCTAAGATATTCTTACGAACTTGATTTCATAAGGCCTTATGAAGTATTGGTCATAAATGAAATAAGAATGAAATTGAAGTAAAAAGGTAGAGTGGTTTCTATGAGACCGGTGTGGCGCTCCGGCGCTATGCCGGGATCAAAAAAGGAGAACTATCGCATGGAATATATTGATATGCATTCCCACATATTGCCGGGCCTCGATGATGGTTCGAAAAACATGGAAATGACACTTGCCATGCTGCGGGTAGCCGCAGAAGAAGGCATCGGCACCATCTATACCACACCCCATTGTATGCCGGGTAAGGGACATCCGACGCTTGCGAAGGTAGAGGAGAAGATCCGTCTGGTACAGGAGGCGGCCGAGGCAGAAGGAATCCAGATCACTTTAAAAAAAGGCACCGAGTATTACTATATAGAAGAAATGTCGGAATGGATGGAAGAGGGAAAGATCATCACCCTGGGAGCTTCCAACTGTGTACTGGTGGAATTTGAGCCCTATGCGGAGGAAAAGTATATCCACAATGCAGTCAGAGAGATCCTGGGCTTCGGTTATCAGCCGGTGATCGCCCATGTGGAGAGATACCGGAATCTGATGGAACGGAAATTCGCCGCCATCCAGTGGATGAGGGAGATCGGGGCACTGATCCAGGTGAACTGCAATTCCGTGACCGGAGATAACGGTTTTACTACAAAACAGAATGTGAAGAGCCTGCTGAAAAACGGTCTGGTGGATTTCGTATCCACAGATGCACACAGACCGGAGGGCAGGGCTCCTTATATAGAGAAATGTGCGGAGACCCTCCGCAAAAAATACGGAGATATCTATGCTGCGGAACTTACCGGAGGCAACGCCAGAAGGTTCCTGAAGTAACACGAATGAATTGACCAATGTACAATGAGAGGAAAAACAATATGCAGACTTCTAATCAGGAAGACGTAATTGAAATTGACTTACAGGATCTGTTCGGCCTGCTTCTGCACAAGGCATGGATCATTATTCTGGCAACACTGGCTACGGCGGCCATCGGATTCGCGGTCAGCTTTTTTCTGATCACACCCCAGTACGAATCCACGACCAGCATCTATATCTCTACCAGCAAAGGGAATGAGAACAGCATGACTTACAGTGATGCGCAGCTGGCCAGCCAGTTGACCAAGGACTATGAGGAACTGATCCTGGGACGCACCGTGCTGGAAAAGGTGATCGCACAGTATCAGCTGAATGAAAGCTACGAGAGTCTGAAAAAGAGAGTGTCCGTAGAAAATACGACCAACACCCGCATCATCAGCATCACCGTAAAGGATCCAAATCCCGAAGATGCACAGATCATAGCCAATAGTATCCGTGATGTGGCAGCGGTACATATCAAGGATGTGACCGATGTGGAGGCAGTAAATGTGGCAGATGAAGCAAACCTGCCGGAAAAAACCTGTGAGCCTTCTATCCCGAAGTGGACATTGATCGCAGCAATGCTCGGTGTGATCCTGTCAGCCGGCATTATCGTGATGCGGTATCTGCTGGATGATACGATCAAATCTTCCGAGGATGTTGAAAAATATCTGGAACTATCCACCCTGGGACTGATCCCCAACTTTGATACCGTGGAGAAGAAAAAGAAGTCCCGGAGATCAAAGGAGGAAGAAGAAATCCATGAACCCCGGATGGAAGTGGATGAGGCTATCGAAGTCGTAGATATAGAAAAGGAGCAGGAAGATGCAGAGCATTGAATTAAAACAGGAAAAACAGGATTTCCGTACCAAAGAAGCATTTAAAACGCTCCGTACGAACATCGAATTCTCCGGAGAGGATATCAAAGTCATCTGTATTACCAGCTGTACACCGAACGAAGGAAAGAGCAGTGTGTCCTATGAACTGGCGAAATCTTTCGCACAGAATGGCAAGAAGACCATCCTCATCGATGCCGATCTGCGTAAGAGCGTCATGAGGGGAAGACATAAGAAGGGAAAAGTCCGCTTCGGACTGACTAATTACTTAGTAGGAAAGGTAGATCTCGACACGGCAATCTGCGAGACAGATATTCCGAACTTCCATCTCCTTTTCGCCGGTCCGGTACCGCCCAACCCCAGTGAGCTGTTGGGAAATACACGTTTCCAGAAGATGATCGAAGTATGCCGAATGAAGTATGACATGGTCATCATCGATACACCGCCCCTGGGAAGCGTCATCGACACCGCAGTAGTCTCCAAATTCTGCGACGGCGCGGTGATCATCCTCGCCTGTGGCGAGATCAGCTACCGTTTCGCCAAGAGGGTCAAAGACCAGCTGGCAATGACCGGATGCAAGATCCTCGGCTGCGTACTGAATAAGGTAGAGATGAGCGGCAAGGGATACTATGGCAAGTATTATGGGAAATATTACGGGAAGTACTATGGAAAGTATTACGGAAACTATGGGACGGAAGAGTAATTAAAAATTGTGTGATACAAAAGAGGGAAGGTAGAAGTATGACCAAAACCCACAAAGGCAAAGTACAAGGGAAATATGCATATCGAGGTTGCTGCGCATGCTTATTTATTCTGACAGAGACCGGAATGTTCTATGCAGTGTGGCGAAATTTTTTAGAAAACAATAGTAAATCGGGACATCTTCTAGGAGCCGGGAATCAAGCTATGGCAGTTATTATATATCTTCTATTATGTATGATTGCTGGTCATGGGATGAGAGCTTTTAAGGTCGGAGTAGACCGCAAGGCCAATCTGATTGCAGCACAGGTATTGACGATAATGATTGCAAATGTATCGGAAATATTGATTTCTATTGCAATTTTGGGAGATTTCCGCTTGCTTCTGAAGTTTACACATAGATATTTTCTTCTCGGAATTGCGCAGGCAGTGGTTCTATCGGCTGAGGCAACGATCAGTTTAAACTTATATCGGAGACTATTTCCACCTTTACAGATCCTGGAGATATATGGAGATATTGCCCAGAGAAAACTATCGCAGAAGATTAATAGCAGAGCTGATAAATACAATGTGGTGAAATCTCTTCCTTATACATTGGATCGGGGAGTTATCAGTGCAGAAATCCGGAAATATGATGCGGTATTGTTAAATGACCTTCCCAGTGCAGAAAAGGGATATGCACTGAAAATGTGTTTTGACATGGACAAAAGAGTTTATTTTACTCCTAAAATATCGGATATCATTGTAAAAAGCTCTGAGGAATTGAACTTATTTGATACACCATTATTTCTATGCCGTAACATCGGCCTGAAATGGTCGCAATTATTTGCAAAAAGATTTTTTGATATCCTATTATCCGGGATTGCTTTGGTGCTGCTAAGTCCCTTGATGATGATTACAGCAATAGCAATAAAAATAGATGACGGAGGACCTGTTTTTTATAGACAGGAGAGATGTACGATCGGTGGAAAAAGATTCATGATACTGAAGTTCCGTTCCATGATTGTGGATGCCGAAAAGGATGGGAAACCTCATCCTGCGGGAGAACATGATGACCGCATTACCAGAGTGGGAAGATTTATCCGTGCCACAAGAATTGATGAACTGCCGCAGCTGATCAATATCCTGACAGGGGACATGGCTATCGTGGGACCGAGACCGGAACGCTGGGAACATGTAGAAAAATATACCAATGATATACCGGAATTCTCTTATCGTATGAAGGTAAGAGGTGGACTTACCGGATATGCACAGGTGTATGGGAAGTATAATACAGAGCCATTGGATAAATTAAAACTGGATCTGTATTACATAACCAACTACTCAATCCTGCTGGATGTGCAGATTATGTTTGAGACAGTGAAGATACTGTTTCAGAAGGAGAGCACGGAAGGGTTTGAGGAGGAGAGAGTGGAAGAAATGCAGCAAGATATATATGAGAGGCAAAAGATATCATGAGTGAACAGCAGACAACAAGAAAAATTCTGGTTATGGCAAATAGAGATTTCGTCTTGTATAACTTCAGAGTGGAATTGTTGGAACGCCTTTTGGAAGAAAGATGGGAAGTATATATATGCTTGCCGGACGGACCCAAAGTAAAGCTTATGATAGATATGGGATGTCAGTTTGTCCCGGTGGAGATAGACAAGCGGGGAACAAATCCTTTTCGAGATATTAAGCTGATTCGTTCCTATAGGGAAATATTTAAGAAGATTCAACCGGATATGATATTAACTTACACGACGAAAGTATGTATATATGCCGGAATCGTAGCCGGACAAATGAAAATCCCATATATAATGAATGTCTCCGGGCTTGGAACGGCTGTTGAACAGCCGGGACTTCTACAGCCTTTAATGATTAGATTATACCGGAAAGCAGCCGAGAAGGCGCAATGTGTTTTCTTCCAAAATACAGAAAATCAAAAATTTTTCCATGAACATCATATGTACTGGGGCAGAGAACGCTTGATCCCGGGCTCAGGTGTCAATTTAGAAAAGTGGAAATATTTAGAATATCCAAGTGAGGAGAAGGGGCTTAATTTTCTATTTATTGCGAGAGTTATAAGAGAAAAGGGAATTGAAGAATATCTGTCCTGTGCAGAAACGATAAAGCAGAAATATCCCAATACAACATTTCATGTGTTGGGACCGTGCGACGGCGAGTACAAAGATATTCTGAGAGCATACGAAAAGCGCGGAATTATACAGTATCACGGAGAAGTAAGTGATACTGCGGAATATCTTCGCGGTGCGCATTGCTTAATTCACCCTTCATTTTATCCGGAAGGGATATCTAATGTTTGTCTGGAAGCAGCAGCAAGCGGTAGAGCCGTGATCACCACAAACCGTGCAGGATGTAGGGAAACGGTTCAAGATGGAGTGACTGGATATTTGGTGCCGGTTAAAGACAAAATAGAACTTACACATGATATAGAAGTTTTTTTATCTATGGGAGAATATGCGCGTGCAAACATGGGGCTGTTAGGTCATAAGAAGATTGAAAAAGAGTTTGATCGAAAACTTGTAGTTCAAGCCTATTGGGAAGAAATCTTGAGAATTATAGGTGAGTGAGCTTTATGAATAAGTATATCAAAGCAATTTTCTGCGTTTCTCTTGCTGGAATAAAATATGCAATTTTAAAATTGGAAAATGGAAAAAGATTCAGTGCATCTTTTCCTGCAATGGTATCTCCACTTACAGAAATTACAGTAGAGGGGAAATCCGAATTGCACATCGATAGAAAGTTGAAAATGCATAACGGGGCTAAAATTCGGGTTCGCAAAGGCGGAAAGATGCAAATAGGAAAGAATTTTGGAATGAGTAATGGATGCGTCGTTACTGCGTATGAACACATTACAATTGGGGATAATGTGATGCTTGGCCCAAATGTTTTGATTTATGATCAAGATCATGATTATCGTGCAGAAGGTGGTGTGGCTGCAATGAAGTTTAAGACTGCGCCAATTATCATTGGTAATAATGTTTGGATTGGAGCAAATACGTTAATTCTCAGAGGAACCACAATAGGTGATAATTGTGTTATTGGTGGGGGAGCAGTTATCAAGGGAACGTACCCTTCAAACAGCGTAATCATTCAGAAACGCAATACGGAGGTACTAAGACAACATGATGGAACCAATCAGAGTATTACATAATATTGCCAGCCTTCATTTTGGGGGTGCGCAGTCATTTGTAATGAATGTGTATCGTAATATAGATCGTAGTAAAATCCAGTTTGATTTTGTAGTTACGCCTGAAGAAAAAAGAGATCTATATGAACAAGTAGAACAAATGGGTGGTCGTATTTTTGTTGCACCAAAGTATACAGGAAAAAATCATTTCAGTTACTGTAAGTGGTGGGACGATTTTTTTATAGAACATCCGGAATATCATATAATTCATGGGCATGTTCGTAGTACAGCTGCCATCTATTTAAAAATTGCAAATAGACATGGTCTTGTGACAATTGCACACAGCCATAGTACTTCCAATGGAAGTGGCATTGAAGCAATGATAAAAGACATCATGCAGATTCCAATTCGTGATACAGCAGACTATTTATTCGCCTGTTCTGATAAAGCAGGTGAATGGCTTTATGGGAAAAAAGCAATATTGCAAAAAAAATACAAAATGATTCCTAATGGGATTGATTTGAAGCTTTTTGCCTTTAATGAAGAAAAAAGAAAATGTATAAGAGAAAAACTTGGAATAGCAAAAGATACTTTTGTGGTAGGTCATGTAGGGCGTTTTACAGCTCCTAAAAATCACAAATTTTTAATAGAATTGTTTGCTGAATATCATCGCATAAACCAGAAAAGCAAACTGCTATTAGTAGGAAACGGAGACCTTTTTGAAACAGTAAAACAACAGATTATACAACTTGAAATAAGCAAAGATGTGATTTTAGTGGGAAGTAAAGATAATACTGAGGATTATTATCAAGCGATGGATGTGTTTGTATTTCCTTCGTTGTGGGAAGGATTACCGCTTTCTGTTGTTGAAGCACAAGCAAATGGTTTGCAGTGCTTAATATCAGATGTGATTACACATGATGTGAACTTGACGGATCTTGTCAGAAATCTTTCGCTGGATTCTAAACAAGAATGGGTAGATTGCATTGGAAAAACGAATACTTTAGTTAGACAAAAAGTGTCGGATAGTAACAGAAAATGTCTTGAACTGTTTGATGCTAAAGAAGTAGCACATAAATTACAGGATTTCTATATAGAACAACACAATAGGGTGACAAGATGAGTCAATACATTTTAAGACTAGATGATGCCTCTGATTATATGAATATTGAAAACTGGCAGCGGATGGAAAAGTTGCTGGATAAATATAATATAAAACCATTAGTGGGTGTTATTCCTGAAAATAAAGATCCTATGATGGTTGGTGTGTACGAGCAAGATCCTTTCTTCTGGGACAGGGTAAAACATTGGCAAGAAAAAGGATGGGAAATCGCTTTGCATGGTTGTAACCATGAATATATCACGGATAATGGTGGAATGAATCCAGTCAATAAAAGAAGTGAGTTTGCTGGTGTTTCGTTGGAGAAACAGTGCAAAAAAATACGGACAGGTGTGAGAATCTTTCGAGAACATGGAATCGAACCTCAAGTTTTCTTTGCACCATCACACACATTTGATGAAAATACATTAAATGCATTGAAAAAGGAATCGGATATCCGGATTATCAGTGATACGATAGCAAGTGATGTTTATTTTCAGGATGGATTTTATTTTGTGCCTCAACAGTCTGGACGGGTAAGAAAACTGCCTTTTAGGGTTTGTACTTTTTGTTACCATCCTAACATGATGAAGGATAGTGATTTTCAAAATTTGGAGTTATACCTAGAAGAAAAATATATTGATTTTGTATCAGTACGAAATTTAACAGAAAAAAATAGGTCAATATCGGCATTTGATAAAATCCTTCGTGCTATCTACTTTGCAAAAAGGCAATAAAATATGAAAAAGATAATGTTTTATATAAATGCTATTCATGATGGTGGTGCAGAGCGTGTTATGGTCAATCTGGCCATGTTCTTTTCAAAAACAGGATATGACACTTTTCTGGTAACTTCATTTCGAGACAAATGGGAGTATCCATTAAAGAAAAACGTAAAACGAATTAGTTTAGAAGATCAAGAAATTAAACAATCTAAATTGATGCGAAATGTTAGTAGGATTTTCAAACTTCGGAAACTTTGCAAAAAGGAAAAACCAGATATTCTTATATCGTTTATGGAGGAACCGAATTTTCGTGCGATTCTTGCAACAAGAGGGCTACCAGTCAAAACATTGGTTTCCGTTCGTAATGATCCAAATAAAGAGTATGCAGGTAAAATGGGAGTTTTCGTTGGAAAGGTGTTACTTCCAATGGCTGATGGATGTGTATTCCAAACTAAAGAGGCACAGGAGTGGTTCCCGGAAAAACTTCAGAAAAAGTCTAAAATTATTTATAACGCTGTAAAAGAGGACTTTTATCATGTTGAACGAAATCCAAATCATGGAGAAATTGTGACATGTGGCAGACTGACCGAGCAGAAGAACCATGAAATATTGATTTCAGCATTTGCTGAAGTGTTAAAAAAGTATCCATATGTAACACTAAAAATTTATGGAGAAGGTACTCTGAGAGATACTTTACAAGAACAGATCAATGAGTTGGGGATTCAGGACAAAGCTTTTCTCATGGGGGTAACGAATAACGTAGAAAAAGCGCTTGAAACAGCAGAATTGTTTGTACTCTCATCAGACTATGAAGGAATGCCAAATGCGCTGATGGAAGCAATGGCAGCTGGTGTTCCCTGTATTTCAACAGACTGTCCGTGTGGAGGACCGAAGGAATTATTTGGCGAGAGGTTGAAGAGAAAACTGGTATCCTGTGGCAACGTAAGACAAATGGCAAATAAAATCAATGAGGTGTTGGGCAATGCTGAAAGCGGTATGATTGAAAAAAGTTGCTCAGAACCATTTAGGCCAAATTATGTTAATGCTCAATGGGAAAATTATTTGTTGAAAATCATTAACGAAAAATAAAGGAGAACCAATGGCTGTTTACTGGATATTGATTGGAGTTTTTTCGCTTTGCGCCGTAGTAAATTGTATTAATATTTCCACACGCTATAAAGATAAATTATATTGGGGCTGTTCAGCTTCTTTGATCATACTTTCGGCAGTGCGTGATTTCAGTGTTGGCGCAGACACATTAAATTATTGTAACAGTTTTAGGTATATCAGCAGTCTTTCTTTTAAACAGGCACTTCGATCAGGGTGGGAGCAAGGATATGTCGTGCTAAACTGGTGGTTAGGACATTTTTTTAAGGATGGAAGAGCACTCATTGTTTTTATGGCATTGGTGATTTTGATTCCATTTTTTATATGGATAAAGCGGGAATCTAAGTGGCCGGTTCTTTCACTTGTAATATTTGTCTGTACTGGAATGTGGAGTTCGTCCATGTTTATTTTGCGTCAATGGTGCGCAATGGCAATTTTAACATTTTCCTATAAATATATAAAGCAACAGAAGTTTATTCCATTTCTTGCTTTAGTACTGGTCGCAGCAATGTTCCATCGTACCGCAGTAATATTTATATTGGCTTATTTTATACTTTGGATTCCAATGAATACAAGCATTGTGCTTTTGGCTGTACCAGTTTCTGCATTAATTGGACTATTTGGAGGACGGATTTTAAGTTTCCTAAATCAATTTGCACGAATTGCGGAAAGTGGCAATTTTAACGGTGGAATTCCGATGCTTATTGTTCTTTGGCTTTGTATTTTTGCCGTATTAGTTTGCTTTAAAGGAAATGTACCAAGCCAGTTAGACTTTTATTTTCGCCTTGTTTTTCTTGCTGCATTTTTGCAGCCGATTGCCTTTACATTTTCAAATTGGGCGCGAATTGTCTCTTATTTTTCGGTTTCACTCTCTGTGTTCTTGCCTAATTTCGTCGAGGTACTAACCTCTGATGAAACACCGAACCAAAGGTTTCGACTTTCAATTGGATGTATCGTATGTGCTTTGATGTTTGTTTGGTTTTTAATAATAAAGCCTGAACCATATATATATATGCAGTTTTAAGGAGATACTGTACAAGAGGAATGATGGAAGAACAGTTTAACCATTTTGATAAGAAAGCATATGAGCAAAATAAAAAGACATATCTTCTTGATAATTTGAAAGAGTGATGTAATGAAGAAAAAAGTTCTGATAATTCTTCCCAGTTTTACAATAGGCGGGGCAGAAAATATGGTATATGAATTGAGTAACAATATTAATACTGAATATTTCGATGTGGTGGTCTTGTGTTATTGCGGAAAACAAAATACAAGTTTGGAGAAGAAAGCAGAACACCGAATAGATGTTCATTATGTGAATTGTGCTGGAACAGTGACGTGCTCAAAAATCTATATTGTTTTCAGGGAAATAAACAGAATTCAGCCAGATATTGTTCATGCCCACATGGGTGGCGCGTTATATGCAGCACTTTGGACATTGAAAACAAGAAAACCCCTTGTTGTAACGATTCATGCAACGCCAAAGAATGCATTTTCTAATTTGATTGAGAATGTACTGCGGCTTAGAATGAAGATGGGAAGATGTAGATTAGTCGCAGTCTCTGAAGAAAATAAGAGGCTGGTAGATCAATATTTTGAGCTAAAAATCCCATGTGAAGTTGTTAATAACGGAGTCAATTTAAGAAACTATTATCATAAGGAACATGATGTGTTTACTTTTATTAATGTTGCTAGACAAGATGATAATAAAAATCAAGAAATGCTGATTGAAGCATTTAAAAGAGTTCATGATATTCATAATAATATGCAACTAATTTTAGTAGGCGACGGCCCAAATCACGGTATGCTTCAATCTCGATGTTCTGAACTTGGAATTCAAGATGATGTATTGTTCACCGGCAATATAGAAAACGCGGAGGACTACTACGCAGTTTCGGATGTATATGTACAAACATCTCACAGAGAGGCATTGCCGATGTCTATTTTGGAGGCAATGGCAGCGGGATTGCCAATTATTTCAACTAATGTTGGTGGTATCAAAGACGTTATTCGACAGAATGGTTACCTAATAAAAGATAACGATAGAAACGCATTAATTGAAAAAATGATAGGCCTCTATAATATGACAGAGCGTGATCGAAATGCGCTATCCATTTTGTCAAGAACATTAGTCGAAGAGTTTTCAGCAACAAAAATGGCTCAAAAGTATGAAGGTATTTTTGAAAATTTACTATAAACAGCAGATTACAAAATACTGATTAATCTAAATCAAGATTCATTTTTCAAAAACTGACGTTGGTTAGAAGAACATATAAAAAGTGAAGAAATTGAAAAGAAGCATAGATCCATGGAGAACATTTTCATTTTGGTAAATAAAAATGAGAGAAATTCTCATGTTGATTACGTAGAAATTAAAAAAAGGGACTTATACACATGAAGGTTGCGTTGCTTACATTTCATGATACAACGAATTTTGGTTCGTTTTTACAGACATATGGATTATATTTGACGCTGAACAAACTTGGTATTGATTGTGAAGTTTTGGATTATCAGTGCGCGGCAATTCAACGGAAGGAACTTCCACAAAAAAAGCCAGAGAGTTGGACAATCAAGAAAATTGCTAAATTCTTTCTGCTTGAACCAATAAAAGTTCAGAAATATAAAAACATGGTGGGTGATGTGAAAAGGCTATTGAATTTGAGCCAGAGATTTGACAGGAGCAACATTCAAGAAGCCGAAGAACAGTATGATGCCTTTCTTGTTGGAAGTGATATCCTTTGGGGAATGGATATCACGGATGGAGATATGACATATTTTTTGGATTTTGTCAAAGACGGAAGTAAAAAGTATGCATTTTCAACATCAGTTGGTAACCCATGGTCAGAAAAAGAAAAGGCAATTGTTGCACCGTTACTGAATGAATTCACAAAAATTGCGGTCAGAGAACAAGAAGCTGCTTTATGGGTCAGTGAATTGACAGGGGTTATGCCAGAAATTGTTTGCGATCCAACGATGTTGGTGGAAGAAAGCCAATGGAAAAATTTGGCAGATAAGAGCGATTGTTTTGCTGAATATAGAGCAAACAAATATATACTAACATATTTCGGAACCAATGATGGACGGCTTCATGAAGAAGCACGGAAGTATGCTTATTCAAAAGGGTATGAATTGTGGTCCATCAATTATGGTATTCCACAGAAGAATTGTAAAAATATAAAACCGACGCATGTGGAAGATTTTTTGGCATTGATTTTGAATGCACAATCTGTTTTTACGGCATCGTATCATGGAATGATGTTCTCAATTTATTTTCAGAAGCCATTTTATTTTTATAATGATAGTCATGGCTCAAGATTCGATTCAGTGTCGAAGAGACTGAAGCTTGAAAGTCAAAAGCGGCTTCCTAATACAGAATTTTCTGAGAAGTTGATTGATTACAACAAGGTGGAACGTGATGTCTCTAAATGGCGAGAGGAATCTATTGAGGTACTGCGCAATTATTGGGGGTGAAAGTGTGAAAAATATCTGCGAAAAAGATAAATGTTCGGGATGCAATGCTTGTCTGAACGTTTGTGGGAAGAATGCTGTAAAGCGTGTGATGACAGTGCGCGGAGAGGAAGTTAATGTAATTGATGAAGAATGCTGCGTCGAGTGTGGTCTGTGCAAAAAGGTTTGTCCACAAAATTCTGAATCTTTCCTCAATGCACCAAAGTTTTGTTTTGCAGCGTGGTCTGTGAATAACTGCACTAGGGCAAAAAGTGCGTCTGGAGGTGTTGCAACTGAGTTATATAAGTGGGCAATCAAACATGACATGTGGATTTCTGGAGTCAGAATGACAGATGACCTATTTGCAGAACATTACTTCACGAAAGATTTTGAGGCTTTGAGTGATTTTCAGAATTCAAAATATGTTTATAGTGATACGAAGTACGTGTTTAATCAGATATCAAAAAAACTGATGAATGATGAGAGCGCTTTATTTGTGGGACTTCCCTGTCAGTGTGATGCATTAAAAGCTGTATGTAATGTCGAACATATTTCTACAAAAAAGCTATATATTATCGATCTCGTTTGCCATGGCACAGCACCGCAAACTTATCTGAAAGAACATGTGTCTGCAATTGAATTGAAGAAAAAGAAGAAAGCAGACAAGCTTTTTTTTCGAGATCCGGATACCGATACCTATACCTATACCTTTACCTTAAAAAATAAGGGAAAACCGTTTTACAGAAAAAGGATAGACAGAAATGATTACTATCAGATTGGCTACCATAAGGGAATCATTTACAGGGAAAATTGCTATTCCTGTAAGTATGCACAGCAGAACAGAACAGGCGATTTGACCCTTGCAGATTTTAGTTATGTAGGAATGGAAGCTCCGTGTAGCTATGATAATAAAAATGTTTCTTGTGTTTTAGTCAATACAGGTAAGGGAAAAGAACTTTTGAATGAGGTTGCAAAGGAATATCAAGTCTATATTGAAGAACGCCCAATGCAGGAAGAAATGAAGTATGAGCACATGCTTCATGCACCAACAGCAAAGCCGCAAGAAAGAGTTTTGTTTGAAAAATCCTATGTAGAAGATCAGGTTGAATTTGAGGAAGCAATGAGGACTGCTTGCAGGAACATCGCATTAAAAAATGAGCTGAGATATTATCTTCATGTTCGAGATTTGAAAAGGAGCATTTCACGGATGGTCCCGTCAAAGCTAAAGATAGCTTTGAGAAAGAAGTGAGTCCATGATGGAAAAAGCAAATAACAAAACGCTTATAAAAAACACCGGGATTATAGCAATTGGAAATATCAGCACAAAATTGATTAATTTCCTCTTATTGCCGCTATATACATCGCTGATTAGTGCCGAGGATTATGGAATGATCGATCTGCTGTCCACATATGCAACATTGATTTTGGCGGTTGTAAGTTTGCAGTTGTATCAAGCTGTTTTTCGCTTTATCGCAGTAGATCGGGATAATCCAGAAAAAACAAAGAGTACGATGACAACAATTTATGGACTCTCCTTAATTGCGGCGGTAGTTTATGCAATTGGGTTTGTTATTTTGCCACCCTTCTTTCATTTTCGTCCCAAATGGTATTTGCTGTTTCAGGTTTTGGCAAATATTTACTTGTTAATGACAACAAATGCCGCTAGAGGTATTGGTGACAATAGCGTATATGCGTTTTCAAATTTCTTTTCAGCAGCAGTTACCTTGGTATTGAATGTATTGCTTCTGGTTGTACTGCGTCTCAATGCGATGATGATGCTTTGGGCGTACATAATCGGTCCGATTGCGGGCGGTACAGTGGCATTTGTTGGGAAAAAATTATGGCGGTATTTTTCCATTAGGCAGTTCAATTTGACACATGCAAAAGAATATTTAAAATATGCAGCACCGCTTGTCCCTAATGAACTGTCTTGGTGGGTGGTACATGCCTCAGACCGTACGATAATTTCGGTGGTGTTGGGTGTCACATTTAATGGGATGATTGCAGTAGCAAGCAAATTTTCAGGTATTTACACAACGGTATTCAGCGTATTTAATGCAGCGTGGACAGAGCAGTGCGTGCTGCATTTTAACGAGCAAGGTGGAAAAAAATATATAGCTGAAACAACAGTAACGGTTACCAAATTGTTTGTTAGTATCACCATTGGAATTGTTGCATTTATACCATTTGTGTTTCCGGTAATGGTCGATGCCAAGTATGCTGTTGCTTATGAACTTGTTCCACTGTATATGGTAGCGGTTTTCTTTAATGTTTTGATTGGGTTAATCAGTCCCATTTATTTGATCAATAATGAAACGGGAAAAGTGGCTGCTTCAACGTTTGCCGCTGCACTTATCAATATTGTGGTTGATTTAGTATTAGTGAAATTTATTGGTATATATGCGGCTCCAATTTCTTCATTGTGTGCGTATTTAGTTATTTCTCTGTGGCGGCTCTGGGATGTAGAGAAGAGATATTTGAAAATTCCGTTTGAAAAAAGACTCTTGCTAATGTCTATTCTTGTATTTGCTATCGTGACCGTTGGATACTATTCGAAAATTATTGTGGTTCAAATTGTTTGTGCGGTATTTGCATGTTTGTTTGCAATAAGAGTTAACTTAAAACTGTTAATTTTAGTTTTAAAAAAAATAAAGGATAAATGCGGAAAATAACTTACTGGTTGCAATATTAATAACAAATGCATTTGAGATTATTGAAATTTTTCAAGAGTATTTTGATAACAGAGAATAACATCAAAGTCATTGCTAGTGTAGCTTGAATGACTATTACATGATTCGAATTAAAGATAAAGATTAACATCAAGAGTTCAAAAAGAGGAAAAAGAATGCGAAAAATACTGATTCGATTTGATGATATTTGTCCCACAATGGATTGGAAACAGTGGAATTGTGCAATGGACATTATTAATCAATACAACATAAAACCTTTGATAGGTGTGATACCGGATTGCCAAGACCAAGAATTGAAAATAGATGCTGAATACCCGGAGTATTGGCAGTATATTTTAAAATTGCAAGAGTCCGGTTTTGCTATAGCTATGCATGGATATCAGCATAAATACGATACTGATTGTCATGGAATCGTAAACAGAACAAGACATTCTGAGTTCGCAGGGCATACCTATGAAGAACAATATGAAAAAATATGTAAAGGAAAAGAAATCCTTAATCAGCATGAAATTTATACGGATATTTTCTTTGCACCGGCGCATTCTTATGACAAGAATACTTTAAAGGCATTATCCTCTAATGGATTCAAATACATATCAGATGGTAAAAGTGAGAAACCGTTCATGAGAGAGGGAATATTGTGTATTCCCTGTCGGGCAGCAGGATGTCCCAGAATAAGGAAAAGCGGATATTATACAGCAGTGTTTCATGCACATGAATGGACAAGACAAGATAAAGCAGAGGGGTATACCCAGTTGAAAAATCTGTGTGCTGAGTATTCAGATGAAATTGTATCGTTTGAAGAATATTGTAAGAGAAGTAAGGGAAAGGAATCTTTACAGATATTGTCGGAAAGGTTTTATCTGCTTTATGAATATTGGGTAAAGCCTACATTACGACCAGTGGTAAGAAAGATAAAGGCAATCATAAATTGAAAGAAATAGGGAAGAAAAGAATATGAGAATAGTAGATAAAATCTCGAAACTTATTTTTAATCCTCAAATCAGATTTGGATATTTAAGCAGACTTGGTATGTATAATAAAATGCCGGATGAAGAGTATTTATGCAAAGAATGGAGCTATCATTTCGATAAACCATTAGATTTACAAAATCCACAAACATTTAATGAAAAACTTCAATGGCTTAAGATACATAATCGTATATCTGAATATACAACGATGGTTGATAAGTATGCAGTAAAGCAATATGTTGCAGATAAAATCGGAGAACAGCATGTTATTCCATTATTAGGAGTATGGAATTGTTTTAAAGAAATTGATTTTGATAAGCTTCCCAATCAGTTTGTTCTAAAATGCACTCATGATTCGGGGGGGGTGGTAATATGTCGCGATAAGGAAAATTTTGATAAAAATCAGGCAGAAAAGATTTTGTCAACTTATTTGAAGAGAAAATACTATTATTGCCATCGTGAATGGCCGTACAAGGATGTTAAGCCAAGGATTATTGCGGAACAATATATGGCGGAGAAAAATAATAAAGGATTAACAGATTACAAGTTTTATTGTTTTAATGGTGTTCCACTTTATTTGTATGTATCTATAGGATTGGAAAACCATGCAACAGCACAAATGAGTTTTTTAAATATAGATTGGTCGTTTGCTGATTTCGGAAGAACAGATTACAAACCATTAGAAAAGCTTCCTCCAAAACCGGCAAGATTTGAAGAAATGATTGACATGGTAAAAAAATTGTCAAAGGGGATTCCTTTCTTAAGAGTTGATCTGTATGAAATCAACGGGGAAATATATTTCGGTGAATATACATTTTCCCCATGTGCCGGAATGATGCCGTTTGATCCTCCGGAAGCGGATTTTAAATTGGGACAGTTATTGGATATATCACATGTTTGAACATAAATAGTATAAATGAGGAAAAGCAACATGAAAAATGTAGAAAATCTACAGAATTATACAATCTTAATTACCGGTGCATCAGGGTTTATCGGAAGCAATTTGGCTAAAAGATTATTGGAAAAATACTCTGGAATTAAACAGGTCATCGGCCTGGACAACATGAACGACTACTATGATGTTCATATCAAAGAAGCCAGACTTGCGGAACTTCAGAAGTTTGAAAATTACGTCTTTGTAAAGGGCAACCTTGCAGACAAGGATACGGTTACCGGTATTTTCGAACAGTATCATCCGAATATTGTAGTAAACCTGGCTGCACAGGCAGGCGTAAGATACTCTATTACGAATCCGGATGCATATATCGAAAGTAATTTGATTGGTTTCTACAACATATTGGAGGCTTGCCGTCATTATCCGGTGGAACATCTGGTATATGCTTCATCATCATCTGTATATGGAAGCAACAAGAAAGTGCCGTATTCTACGGATGATAAAGTAGACAATCCGGTATCGCTATACGCTGCGACTAAGAAATCAAATGAGTTGATGGCGCATGCATACAGCAAATTGTATGAAATTCCCTCGACGGGATTGAGATTTTTTACTGTATATGGCCCTGCCGGACGCCCAGATATGGCATATTTTGGTTTCACTAATAAGCTGGTAAACGGCGAGACAATTAAAATATTCAATTATGGCAACTGTAAGAGGGATTTTACATATATTGATGATATTGTCGAGGGTGTTATTCGTGTGATGAAGAAAGCACCGGAGAAAAAGAAGGGAGAAGACGGATTACCCATTCCTCCGTATGCAATCTATAACATCGGCAACAGTAACCCGGAGAATCTCCTGGATTTTGTTCAGATTTTATCGGAAGAATTGATTCGGGCGGGTGTGCTGCCGGAGGATTATGATTTTGAGGCGCATAAGGAATTGGTTCCGATGCAGCCCGGGGATGTCCCGGTAACGTATGCCGATACATCGGCACTGGAACGGGATTTCGCATTTAAGCCGCATACATCACTAAGAGACGGCTTGCGGAAATTTGCAGAGTGGTACAAAGATTTTTATATGTGATAAGAGGAAAAGATTATGAAAATAGCAGTAGCGGGAACCGGATATGTTGGCTTGTCCATCGCCACACTTTTGGCACAGCACAATGAAGTAACGGCAGTAGACATTCTTCCGGAAAAGGTGGAATTGATCAATAAAGGGAAATCCCCGATTCAGGATGAGTATATTGAAAAATATCTTGCGGAGAAGGAATTGCATTTGACAGCCACCTTGGATGCGGAACAGGCATACTCGGATGCAGATTTTGTGGTGATTGCTGCGCCGACAAATTATGATAGCAAGAAGAATTTTTTTGATACCTCTGCGGTAGAGGCAGTGATACAGCTGGTGATCCGGTATAATCCGGAAGCTATTATGGTAATAAAGTCTACGATTCCGGTTGGTTTCACGGTAGCGGTGAGGGAGAAGTATCATTGCGACAACATTATTTTCAGTCCGGAATTTTTACGGGAGTCCAAGGCTCTATACGATAATCTCTATCCGAGCAGAATTGTCGTCGGTACGGATCCCAAGAATGCCAGGCTGACCAAGGCAGCCAGTACTTTTGCCGGTTTGCTGCAGGTCGGAGCCATCAAAGAGAACATCGATACTCTCATTATGGGTTTCACAGAGGCTGAGGCGGTCAAACTTTTTGCCAATACTTATCTGGCGCTGCGAGTGTCTTACTTCAATGAGCTTGATACCTATGCTGAAATGAAGGGCTTGAATACCCAACAGATTATTAAGGGAGTTTGTCTGGATCCGCGTATCGGAGATCAGTACAATAATCCGTCCTTTGGTTATGGCGGCTACTGTCTGCCTAAGGACACGAAACAATTGCTGGCCAATTATGCGGATGTTCCGGAGAATCTGATTCAGGCAATTGTAGAGAGCAACCGGACGAGAAAAGATTTTATTGCTGATCGTGTGCTTCAGATGGCAGGATATTATGATTATGGCGAAGGAAACGAGTACGATGCCAAAGCAGAAAAGCGGTGTGTGATCGGAGTATATCGTCTGACGATGAAATCCAATTCGGACAATTTCCGCCAGTCATCGATTCAGGGAGTAATGAAACGAATTAAAGCGAAAGGTGCTACGGTGATCGTCTATGAACCTACGCTGGAGGACGGTACGACCTTCTTCGGCAGTGAAGTTGTGAATGACCTGGAAGAGTTCAAGAAGTGCAGCCAGGCTATTATTGCAAACCGTTATGACAGCTGCCTGGATGATGTGCAGGAAAAGGTTTATACGAGAGATTTGTTTCGGAGAGATTAATCACTAACCATAGAATTATGTTCAAAAGGATAAAGTGTAAACGAGGGACAAATGAGTAGAAAAATTGGGAAAAAGGGAAACAGAAGAACAGGAATATTATTTGCATTCGTGATAATCATTCCCATTGTAATATGTCTGGCAGAGCTGGGGATGCAGTTTGCTATAGTGCAGATGATAAAAGATGCCATTGCGACATCACCGGATGCAATAGGTAATACTTTTGGGATGTCCATGCTGGATTCGATCTTGTCGGTGATTTCGATAGCCGTCAGTGTATGGATCGGATTAAATATTTACAACGTGTATAAGAAAGAGGACACGGAAGAAGTGTTGGCTAAAGTCGAGAATGCAACGAGTGAGATGCTATATGAAGGGGAAAGACGTAAATTCATCTGGAATGTTGAGAAAGGTGAATATATGTATGAGATCTGTCGCTATCTGGCTGATCAATTTGAACTTGTAGAGAATATCCCCATCGAGACGATGACTGAGTTAACGTACTTTGAAAAAAGATTATATTGGGTGTACAATGCTTATGAGAATAAGAGATATCACGAAAGTAATACATTGGCGGAGGATTTATTGCTGGAGATACCGAATTTTCGTAAAATATTGTCAAAATTGGGAGAACCTGATAAGTCTATAGTGAGTTGTTATCTCAATATTCGTGAGTCGGATTTGCTGTTTTATAAAAATAGTTGTAGTGCTAAACCGAGCGAAAAAGATTATATAAAAAGCATTGAACTTTATAAGCAAGAATTGGAGAATATACCTAAGGATAATATTGCATTGCGCGGATACATGGAGAATACAATCGGATATACCTACAGATTGTTGTGCTCGATGGGTGGAACAAATGATAAGAAAGATTCAGATACAACACAGACGAGGGCTGGATATAGGTTGCTAAGATTAGCCTGTTTTTGGAAGAACAGAGATAAGGATAATAAGGAAGAGGCAGACCCATACAGCAATCTGGCAAAAGAGTATATGACCCGGGCTGTTAAACATAACCCTAAGGGGCGTTACTATCAGAATCTGGGTTCTTATTACGAGCTTATTGCCAAAGATTATGATCTTGCGATGGAGATGTATAAAAAAGCGTATAGAGCAGAAAAAAGAGATAACAAGATTTATAATCTAATGGGAGCATTATTGTTGAAAAAGGTAAATGCAGAATTGCATATTGATGTGAGATTTCAGAATAATCTGACATTGCCTGGGATTAATAAAAGTTCAGTTGCCAAGGTTAGATCGGAGATTGATGCGGCATATGAATGGTTATCGTATGCTTTAAAATTAGCTGAACCAATTGTGAATGCTTATTATAATTATGGGAGAGCTTGTCTATATTATTGGCTTTTTATTGACGATACTAAAAGCAATAAGTATGAGCAAGCTGAAAGCGTTTTGCATACATTAGAAGTAATTTGGAAAGATTCTGAGAATCATTTGCCAGTTGGCTATTTGTTTTTACGCAGGGATATGTACGAAGCGAAGGGCAATTATGAAAAGGCATTGGAGATAAATGCAGACATTCACATAGGTGATTCAGCGCAAGCTGGGAGTGTGTATAAAACAAAAATAAATGATCCTGGAAAGCATGCAGGTGGCGTATGAGTGATATTTTTGAAGAATATATTCAGAGATTAATCGATAATCATAATTATGGAGCAAACGAATATACAAATTCTTTAAAAAGCAGAGAAGATTATTATGCTTTTTTGAGACCAACATATGAACTCTGCGAGAAGAGGGAATTATCATGTGCAGAATTATACAGAGAACTTTTGGATAAGTCTTTTTTAAAGGAGAAGATTGAGAGATTTATAGAGGTGGGAAAAGCAGCTCCCGGCATGGTACTGGAAGTCGGAACATTGCAGCATCATGATATTCTCGTAATAGGAGACAGTCAGGAATTGAATGACGATGGTCATACAGAAGTATTGAAAATGCAGAAAGATTCTATTTTTGATCTGTCTTCGATTACCAAAGTGTTTTCCTGCGTTGCAATGTTAAAACTGATTGATCTGGGAATCATTGATTTTGATGAAAAAATTGCTGAGATAGACCGGAGATTTATTCATTTGTCCGATGTGACGGTTGAAGATCTTCTTTCATTTCGGACACCGCTTAAGACGGCAGACAGAATAGAGAATGCCTTGACATTTGAGGATGCCGAACGATTGATATTTGAGATGATGCCGGATTATACGCAGACAAGGCTTTACACGGATATGGGAGCTATTGTGCTGAAATATGTCATGGAAAGCAGAACCGGTATGCCGCTGTATGAACTGGTACGCAAGTATATTTTGGATCCGTGTGATATGTGGGATACTGTGCTTACTATTGAGTCTCGAAATATGCATAGAGTGGTTTCCAATAATTTTGAAAGAAGAATTCGTGATAACACGTATACGGTGATAAATGATGTAACCAAGGGAACAGTGAATGACGGGAAAGCACGTAAATTGGAACGGTTTAACAGGCAATTGTACGGTCATGCGGGATTGTTCTCAACAGCAGAGGATATGGGAAAATTTGCCCGTGGTCTGATGTCCGGTATGATATTAAAGCCTAAAATCGTTAATAAGATAGGAAGAAATTGTACTGGGAAAAGGTTGGATAATGGTGGCTTCAGTCAGTTTCATGGCTTTTTGTGCTATTCTAAGAATCCAGTGGCGGTTAATTCGGAGGTAAATCACTGGTTGAGTGGAAATGCCTTCGCATTGGGGGGCTATACGGGAAATCAGTTGACAATAGATTATCGGAATCAGCTTTATATATTTATGGCATCTAACAGATGTCACAATAGAATTACGAGTGTGAGCGGTACGGCAGAGGGATATGTGTCAGGTGAAGAGGTGGCTTGGCCTGATGGAAAGAAATATATATGCAATAAACGATATGCTTATGATAGAGATGATAGTGTTATCAATCCGGCAATAGAATTGGCAATGCAGTACAGATTGATGGAATATCTCTTGGAACGAAGAAAATAAAGTTGATTCAGGGAGATTTTTGCTTTTTTTCTTTACACACAATGTAGTCGTTCTGTTCACACGAGCTGAGGCGCACACGGTATATTTTGAAGGCTGTTATATAGGATGAGACGCAAATAGAACATTATATTGCAATCATCGTATCTGACTACGAAGCCGCAAAGGATTTTTTATGTGAGCAAGCTGGGTTTCTCTGTCATCAGGGAAAACTATCGCTCAGGTGAAGTAGTAGAGAGATCTAAAACTCTGTGGGATATCTGGGGAGCGACTTACATTTACGGAATGTTCTACCGGTTTGGGCTGATCGCATATTGTCTAAATGTAACTATTCAGAGCCATGAAAAACTGCGTTCTGCGAATGCTTGCATTCAGGCAGATAAGCAGTTTTGTATGGTGAAGTAACCACATGAGCAAAAGGAAACCGATGGCTTCTCAGGCAGTATGTGTTGAGGAAATCAATCGAATAAATAAAATATGGCATATTACCCAAATTCATAAGGTACAGATTTTGCTATTTTGCTACATTGACAATTACATATTTCTTTGTTATTCTCTGCTTGTAAGCAGTTTTTTTCTATTTCAAATTTCTAAATCAACGCAAGTTGATATCTGTGACTTCAGAGGAATTCCTGCTTATTTACCCCATTTAATACAATAGAGCAGGAGATGATGAAGGACAGAGCGTTTGTTCAGCAGTTCGTTGACGACTATTCTCCTGCAGAAGTGTGAGAGGAGAATACGAATGGTAAAACGATATGAGGAACTGACGATTTCGGATGATTTTATGTTTGGCAAGGCGATGGGGGATAAAATACTTTGCCAGGATGTGTTGGAACGGCTGCTGGAGGAAAAGGTGGGCGAGCTGGAAGATGTCCAGCCACAGCGGGAATTCCGGTATACTTCGGGTGGTAAGCCGATCCGTCTGGATATATATACGCGGGATAAAAAGCGCATGTACGATGCAGAGATGCAGAATCAGAACCATCAGCCGGTGGAGAAGCTGGAACTGCCGAAACGGAGCAGGTTTTACCAGTCTACGATGGACACAGATCATCTGAGTAAGGGAAAATCCTATCGGGAATTACCGGAGGGAAGAGTGCTGTTCATATGCACCTTTGATCCGTTTGGCAGGGGATACGCAAAGTATTCGTTTCAGAATCTGTGCAAGGAAGACAGGGAGCTGTACCTGAAGGATGGAACGGAGAAGATTTTTTATAACTGTGCTGCAGAATCGGAGAAAGTGCCGGAGAATCTGCGCGAGTTGTATGATTATATCAGAACCGGAAAGGTCGGAGGAGACCTGAGCCAAAGGATTGATGAAGCGGTGTGTATAGCACGCAAGAATGAGGAATGGAGGTCGGAGTACATGAAAGAACTGTTACATGATGACGACGTCAGAGAAGAAGGAAGAGAAGAAGGCAGAGAAGAGGGCAGAGAAGAGGGTGAAAGCCAGCTGGTAAAGCTGATAAATAGTATGATTGCTGGCGGTGATGGAGATAAGATTGCCTTGTTTGGAGAACCGGAAATCTTAAAGACAATGAAAAAGAAATATGGGATAAATTAATTCTGATCCATTTGGCAGGGGATATGTGAAGTATTCGTTCCAGAATCTGTGTAAGGAAGACAGAGAACTGTACCTGAAGAATGAGCCGAAAGTGTTGCTGGCAATGCGGAAGAAGTATGGTCTAGAGTAGTAATCAAATTTGATTTCTAATTCTTTTGTACAGTTGAACAATAAAAGGAGATGTGCTACTATTGGTTATATAGATGCAGATCACGGCAGCTTATTTAACTGATAAGACTAGGGGGGAGCTTTATATGGCAACACAAAAGCAACAAGGTATTAAAAAGCGACTGACGAAAGGATTTGTGAAAGTAGCAATAATCGGTGCGATTGCGGCAGTTATTGGAATCGTAGCACTACTGATCGCAGCGATGCAGTATGAAAAGGCATTGAGCCGATACGGATTTACACAGGGAGATATCGGTAAAGCGGTCGCGGCATTTTCGGAGAGCCGGAGCGCATTACGTGCAGTAGTAGGCTATGATGACAAAGCAGTAATAGAAAAGCAGATCGAACTGCATGACCAGAAAAAGGCAGCGTTTGAGACTTACATGGATGAATTGAACCGCTCACTCAAATTCACCGAAGGCAGGGATGCCTATAATATAGTATTGCAGGAACTGGACGGGTATTGGGAATTGGATGCACAGGTATTGGAACTGGCTACCTCCGATGACGAGGACGGATATCTGCAGGCGCAGGATCTGGATACCGGAGATCTGACCGCACAGTACGAACGGATATACGCGGAGTTTGTAGACTTGATGAATCTGTGCGTCGAAAAAGGAGATCAGGCGGAGGCAAATCTGCGTCATATGGAGTTTATTATGCTGATCGCGATTCTGGCTATCGTAGTGACTTCTTTCTGGAGTTCTGTGATATTAGGCAAGAAAATGGCAGGAAATATCGAAGAACCGATGATAGCGCTTGCGGATCGACTTCAGACTTTTGCACAGGGAGATCTGAATAGTGCATTCCCGGACAGCAACACGAAAGATGAGATATCCTATATGATACAGGTCGCAAAAGGCATGGCTGCTGACCTGAATCTGATCATTACGGACGCAGGAGAATTGTTGGGACAGATGGCGGAGGGTAATTATGCCATCGGTACTAAGATCGAAGAGAAATATGTAGGACAGTTTGTGGCACTGAAAGATGCCATGCGTAAGATGAACCGACAGATGAACAGCACCTTACAGCAGGTCGAAGAGGCTGCAAAGCAGGTATCAGCAGGATCGGAGAATCTTGCACAATCTGCCCAGGCGTTGGCAGAAGGAGCAACAGATCAGGCAGGATCTGTGGAAGAACTGACGGCAACCATTACGAATATCACAGATGCCGTGTCCCGTACAGCCGGTGAACTGCAGAAGACGACGGAAAAGGCTGAGAATTATGCACAGCAGGCGGATGCAGGGCATATGCAGATGAGGTCATTGATGGAGGAAATGGACCGAATCAATGAAACATCTAAAAAGATACAGAATATTATTGCTGACATTGAAGATATTGCGAGTCAGACGAATCTATTGTCTCTGAACGCGGCAATTGAGGCGGCCAGAGCAGGAGAAGCCGGACGGGGATTTGCAGTGGTGGCAGAACAGATCCGTAAGCTGGCAGAGCAGAGTGCACAGTCGGCAGTAGATACCAGAAGCCTGATCGAGGGATCGCTGCAGGAGATCAAGAATGGCAACCAGGCAGCGGAGGCAGCAGCGGAATCTCTAGAGCAGATCGTTACGGGAGTCAAGGAGATTGCGACAGATGCAAAACGATTGAGTGAAGAGTCTGCTACGCAGGCACAGGCGATGCAACAGGCAGAACTTGGTGTGAATCAGATATCGGAAGTAGTGCAGTCGAACTCTGCGTCAGCAGAGGAATCGTCTGCTACCAGTGAGGAATTATCCGCACAGGCATATGCATTAAACGATCTGGTAGGAAAGTTTACACTACGTCGGGATTAATTGCTAATGAAAGAATGATACAAATACCGGTCTTAATAATCCGTAAATAGCGGAGAAATAAGACCGGTATTTTTTATTATGCAAAACTTTCACTATAACTGAAATTTTCATTTCCGCATTATCTATTAGAATTGTAATGGTAGATATAGGAGATGGAAAAATGAGTCAAAAGCATTCGCAGGAGTATAAGAACATAGGTCAGACAATCTGCAAATACCGAAAACTCAGAGGTCTTACGCAGGAACAACTGGCAGATAGAGCATGCATCAGTATTAGTTACCTTACCAAAATAGAGGCTCCCAATTGTGACCAGCCGTTTTCTCTGGAGGTAATATTGGATATAGCGGAAGTACTGGAAGTATCCGTACATCAGTTGTTGGAAGCTATCAAATAGAGAAATAAAAAATGATCTTAAAAGTTTAACACTTTTAAGATCATACTTTTTAAAGAAGAGCTGCTGACGGGAATCGGACCCGTGACCTCCGCACTACCAATGCGACGCTCTACCGACTGAGCCACAGCAGCATCACGTGACTGCTAACGCAATCACCGTGATTCATTCTAACAAAAGAGATACCGTTTGTCAACAACAAAAAAAGCAAAATTTTTCGATATTTGTCGATGGGAAGAAATTGACAGAAAATCTACGAAAAGTAAAATATAAAGATATGAAAAACAAATTTTTCTCACATCGTAAAACCATCTATATTTAATACAGGGATAAATGTTAAATTATAAAATAAATATTTTTAAGAAGGATGAAACCATTTATATGGGGGAATGACAGATGCATAAAAACAAGACAGAAGAGACAGCAGTAGACCATCTAGAATTCAATGAAATGTTTCGCAGAAATGAAGCCATAGTGTATAATTTTATCAGATATCGGATACTTGATAAGTCGCTGGCACAGGATGTCCTGCAAGAAACATTCTACCTGGCGTACAAGAAGTGGGATATTCTGAAAGATCATCCGAATCAGACGGGATGGCTGTTGGAGACCGCGAGGCATAAGATACAGGAGTTCAACAGGAAAATAAAGAAGCTGGAATGTGAAACCTCACTGGATGATCACGATGACCATGAATACGTTGCTGCGAAAGACGAATACGGAAAAGCAGAATTAGACATGGTCCTGGAAACGGAACTGGACGAAGAAGAGAAAACGCGTTTCTCGAGATATTTTGTGGCAGGATATAAAATATCGGAAATTGCAAAACTGGAGAATATTTCCGAGAACAACATGTGTGTCCGGCTCAGCAGATTGCGCGGCAAAATAGCTCAATGCCTATACGATGGAAAAATATTCGACAAAAAACAAAAAAAGTCTGTAAGAAACGACAAAAAAGAGACAAAAACATATAGAGAGGGACAGTCATTCGGCAGCAACGCCGGATGATGCGATAGAGAAGGGAACGGAACAGTAATGAAGAAACAGGATAAAGAAAGTCTGATCAGGGAAGTTACGAAGCGGTTAGACTGGTATACAATGGAGGCTTCCGACGAAGAATTTGATGCGGATGAAGTTCAGACGTTATTGAAGCTGTTGGATAGCCTGAAAGGCGAAGAGAAAGAGGAAGAATTGCCGGTGGAGGAAGCACTGGACAGCTTCTGGAAGTATTGTGAGAAACGTCAGGAAGAGGAAAGAATTCTGGCGGCAGATAGGAAGGAAAGTGCGGAGAACCGCAAAACGAAGCCTGAGAAAAAGGAAGGGCGGATGCACCAATTCCTTTGGTATTTTCACAAACACAGAATTGCTGTGGTGACAGCAGTGGCACTGATTGTTATAATGCTGGGTGGTTCCTGGCAGATGGCGGTAAATGCAGAGAAACACGGTGGCTTCTTCTGGTGGATGGATAAGAACGAAGAAGGGACTACGTTGATAACGGCACCGGAAGGAGGGCGACTAGATTCGGAAAAGAGTATTGAAGAGAATTATTATAGCTTAGAAGATGTTCCATATGCATATGCCCAATATGCAAGGATACCATTTGAAATTAGCAGTTTGGATAAAGATAATTATAGTTTAAGCCATATTGAAGTGACAAAATCAAATAAAGCAGATACAGTAAATGATTATTTTGAGAAAGAAGAGGAGATCTTATGTTTTGAAGTAATGGTATATCCGCAAGAAATTTTGCGAGTAAGAGAGAACTATCCGGGGTATGCATTTTGCGAAGAATTTGAAAATGATGGTATAAATTTAGAGGTTTTTGAAAAAGAGGAAGAGAACGGAAAACAAAGATATGTGATCTATTTCTATTATGGGAATAAAAAATATGCTGTTTTCGGTGTAGACAGCAAAGAAAAATTAAAGGAAATAGCTGTGGAATATCTGCAAGCGGTAATTAGTAATTAATCAAAATAATAGGTATAAAAGGGAAACTGAGTCTACTGATTCAGCTTCTTTTTTACACGCTAAAACATTTTTAAATTCTTAAAAAATATTTTCAAACAGAGAGAGAACTGAGAGTATGGTAAATCACATCAATAATACAACAAGGCCTAAACTTCATGGTTCGACACCCATGAAGAAGGCCCTGAAGTCA
>ENA-OWOF01000111-OWOF01000111.1-gut-metagenome-genome-assembly--contig:-NODE-111-length-36424-cov-16.003769_pt1 | contig 36424 bp, 30 predicted proteins | sample MGYA00248255_ERZ651790 | MGnify/ENA primary metagenome ERZ651790 (study PRJEB26908, sample SAMEA4031711) | gut metagenome | biome: gut; feature: normal infant; material: stool | place: China | collected...
TCTCAGTCCCAATGTGGCCGTTCACCCTCTCAGGCCGGCTACTGATCGTCGCCTTGGTGGGCCGTTACCTCACCAACCAGCTAATCAGACGCGGGTCCATCTTGTACCACCGGAGTTTTTCACACTGCTTCATGCGAAGCTGTGCGCTTATGCGGTATTAGCAGTCGTTTCCAACTGTTGTCCCCCAGTACAAGGCAGGTTACCCACGCGTTACTCACCCGTCCGCCACTAACTTACATATCGCTAGGCTTCAATGTAAGTCCGTTCGACTTGCATGTGTTAGGCACGCCGCCAGCGTTCATCCTGAGCCAGGATCAAACTCTCATGTTAAAATGGTGTTTGTGTCCTGCCAGTTTTATCTGGCATTGTTTACTGTTAATTCGGGTAGCTTCTCAATCTTTCGATCGATCTGCTTGTTCTTGAATTTCTCTGAAAATCTTGGAATTTTCAGGGTTGCATTACTGTTTATTTGTCAAAGATCAGTGTTTCTTTCGTTGCTGTTGTTCTCAGCGGCAACTCTGATATCTTATCACGACCGCTTTCGTTTGTCAACAACTTTTTTCGATTTTTTAAACCTTTTTTCCGACCGGAAAACTTTCGTTTTCGCGGTGGATTTTCATACTACCACATTGTCCTGTGCTTTGTCAACAACTTTTTACATTTATTTTTCAAAGCATTTACAATGGTGGAAAAGGCGTAAAAAAAGAAATCTCAATTACTTAAGATTCTTCTCTTACTTCCTATTGGTAGTAAACGGAGAAAGAGGGATTTGAACCCTCGCGCCGGTTGCCCGACCTACACCCTTAGCAGGGGCGCCTCTTCAGCCTCTTGAGTATTTCTCCATAACCTGAATATCGTCTCTACCAAATATGTTGTTCGCATCATTTCGTGACGCAAAAATTATTATACATAAGCTGTCTGCATTTGTCAATCGCTTTTTTATTAATTGTAGATATTGTTTATGAATATTGTCTAATTGCTTCTTCAATCCTCATTTTTACAAGGTCAGCAATCTCCGGAGTCTTCATTTGTTTATACTCCTCATAACAGATCGGCGGCAAATAAATCAATTTTACCGTTACCGGAGCTATGGACTTTTCATCAAACGGTTTATAGGAGTCAATGAGAGCGCATGGCACAATAGGGCATTTCGCTCTGACTGCACTCTTAAAGGTTCCTCCCTTAAACGGAAGCAGTTGATTCCCCATACGGCTTCTGGTACCCTCCGGGAAGATCAGGAAGTTTCTTCCCTGTTTCACCTCAACCGTCATCTGATTGATCACCCGAAGTGACTGCTTAATATCCTCTCTGTCTATTGCTATGGCATGCAATGCTTTAAATACCTGTTTCAGCAATATTACATTGCTGACTTCCTTCTTATAAACAACAGAGAACGGAACCGGGCAGGATTCCAGAAATACAAGTGCATCAAACATGCCCTGATGATTCGGGAAGAAAATAAATCCGTTTTCTTTCGGAATATTTTCCACTCCATAGCTCTCTACCGTTACTCTTCCGGCACGGTTTGCCGCTTTTGTTACCTTCTTGATAAATGCGTAATTTTTCTCCAGGTCAAAATTCTTTCTGGTTCCCAGCCACCATATTCTGATCAAATAATACGGTACCTTATAGAACAGTCTTACCACCATGAGTATGATTCTATACATAATCTGCCCCAGTCTACTCTTCGTTATATTCTTTTACCGCTGTCTCATACAGATTATTTCCTTCTGCATCGATTACAACAATGGCAGGAAAATCCTTAACCGTCAGCTTACGGATTGCCTCTGTTCCGAGATCCTCGTAGGCGATCACCTCAGAAGAGGTAATTGCCCGGGATAAAAGAGCTCCTGCTCCTCCGACCGCGGCAAAATATACTGCACCGTTACGTACAATCGCATCTATTACTGCCTGGGATCTTTTCCCTTTCCCGATCATTCCTTTCAGACCGAGGTCTAACAGGTTCGGTGCATACTTATCCATACGGCTAGCTGTGGTAGGTCCTGCAGAGCCGATCGGTCTTCCTTCTCTCGCCGGTGACGGTCCCATATAGTAGATTACATTATTCTTCATCTCCATTGGCAATGTTTCTCCCTGCTCCAGGGCTTCCTGCATTCTCTTGTGCGCCGCATCCCGGGCAGTGTATATAGTTCCCGTCAGATACACATAATCTCCCGCTTTCAGAGAACGGGCATCTTCGTCACTGAGAGGTATCTTTATATATTTATCCATGCTTTTCATACTCCATTTCTAAACACTATCCTCAGATTTCTCTGACTGCATGCCGGTTCACATGGCAACAGATATTAACCGCTACCGGTAATCCAGCTATATGTGTGGGATAGGTATTGATGTTTACTGCCAAAGCAGTAGTGGAACCACCCAGACCACCCGGTCCGATACCCGATTTGTTAATTTTCTGCAGCAATTCTTCTTCCAACTCTCTGACATAAGGAATCTCCGAATGTTCATCCACAGATCTTGTCAATGCCTTCTTCGCCATAAGTGCACACTTTTCAAAAGTACCACCGATACCCACTCCGACTACCATCGGAGGACATGCATTCGGTCCTGCATCTTTTACTGTTGTTAAAATCGCATTTTTCACACCTTCTATACCATCTGCCGGCTTGAGCATAAAGACCCTGCTCATGTTCTCGCTTCCAAAGCCTTTCGGTGCCACAGTGATCTTCACACGGTCACCCGGAACAATACTGTAATGAATGATCGCTGGCGTGTTATCCTTCGTATTCTCCCGGTAGATAGGATCCTTCACCACAGATTTGCGCAGATAACCATCCACATATCCCTGTCTGACCCCTTCGTTGACGGCATCTTCCACATTACCTCCCACTAGGTGTACATCCTGTCCTACTTCCAAAAATACCACCGCCATCCCGGTATCCTGACAGATTGGAATCATATCCTGTGCGGCAATTTCCATATTCTGCTGCAGTTGCAACAGGATCTGCCTGCCTAACGGAGCCTTCTCCTGCTGCTTTGCCATTGTGAATGCCTTCTTCATATCCGGTGACAGGAAATGATTTGCCTCTATGCACATTTCCCTGATATTCTGCGTCAGTACGTTTACATCTACCGTCCTCATAGTTTCTCCCTGCTATTCTGTAATGGTTTTGCGAATCTCTTCCAGTTCCTCCGGTGTACTCTCTCCCGGATTCCACAAAATATGCTGTCCGTCGTTCTCATAGCGTGGAATCAGATGCATATGAAAATGCTTTACTGTCTGTCCTGCTGCCTCACCGTTATTCTGTACAATGTTTAATCCATCGCACTGTAACTTCTCCGCCATTTTCGTTGCCATCTTTTTTGCCAGCACAAATGTCTTTGCCGCAGTATCCTCCGGCAGTTCATACAAATTGTCCGCATGTTCCTTAGGGAGAATCAAAGCATGTCCTCTGGTAGCCGGTCCCAGATCCAGTATCACACGGAAATCCTCATCCTCATATAAAGTTTTGGAAAGAATTTCTCCATTTGCAATTTTGCAGAAAATACAATCGTCTTTTTTCATTTTCAGTCCTACGCTCCTATCTGTTTATCTGTCTTTTTCTTCAAAAGGAAACATTTGATCCAAAGTTCTTAAGATTCGGAAATCTCCCTTCATTCGTTGCATAACTCCAGACATAAAAGCTCTCTGGAAAGTCATTCTTCCATTGATAATGTCTTCCATTGCAGCACGGGGCAATGACATTTCCACATCGGGGGTCGATGTCTCTCCATAACCGCACTCCACAATAGGACCTTTTACCGTGATCCACATAGGATTCTCTTTTTCTTCTATATTAATGGAATACGCTGCTTCAAATCCCGGCTGCGGAACAAAAGCTTTCTTAAATTCAGAAATATATTCCTCTTCACTGTCTGCTCCGCTGTTATCTAACATTCCGCGGAACATACTGGTCAGCTCCTGAATATCTTCCTTCTGCCTCTGAACATAACTGTCATCCGACACATACTCTGACAGCTGCTCCGTCTCCTGCGGTGTAAGATTGATGGATTTCGGAATGGTGATCTTTTGCCGCATGACTTTGTTGCTTGCCGGGAAACTTGCAAGCCTCTGATTGATCGTGCGGTACATATTCTCCGCTTTTTTCTCAATGATCTGAACATACTGTTCATTCATTTCCAGAGACACTGTATTTTCTATGTATCCACAGATTCCGCTGCAAGGCAATCCCCCCAGGATCTCCCAGGCGGTAGCAAGATTCAGCTTGCCTTCCCGCTCTCCATAGGTAGTGGACATTACTACCGGGCACATATAGATGCCTGAGATTGCTTCTTTGTCACCATACAGCCAGCAGGCATCCAAAAAATGCTGCATGTATCCGCCGATACCATACCATTCCACGGTAGTCGCCAGAATAATGCCATCTGCTTCTTTTAATGTCTGCGGCAGAGTGGTGATATTCGTCTTGCCATCATAGAGGTTATATCTCTCTACATGAACACGCAGTTCCTCCAGAACCTCCTGCATCTTGTTAATAACATAGATCGTAGGATCATCAATGATTCCCCGGCCTCCGTAATAAATATTGATATTCAAGTCTACACCTCTCGATTTCTTTTTCGTCTTCGCAGTGCACAGAGAAGAGCTCCCGCCGCGAATCCGGTCAAAAGTCCTCCCACATGGGCTGCGTTATCTATATTATGTGCTGTAAATCCGCTATACAGAGATAACACAATCATGAGAAGTACACGTCTCGGAGTAACATCCGGCATAGCTTGTCTGTCAAGCAAGATCCATGCCAAAAGCACACCATCCAATCCAAAGATTGCACCGCTCGCTCCCACGGAAGCCATACTGTCCATAGTCATCACTTTATACAGCAGTGAACAGATATTCGCACCGATTCCCGACAACAGATATATCAGCAGAAGCTGGATATGTCCTGTCACTTTTTCTATCATTGCACCCAGGAAAAACAGTATTACCATGTTATTAAAAAGATGATCTATTCCGGCATGCAAAAACATGGAATAAATGATTCTCCCGTACTCTCTGCGAAGCAGCACAGCCGCAGCATCCAGTTCGCCTATATTATATAACAGATTGCCCGTAAAAGTACATATCAGATATACAATAACATTGGCCGCCACAAGTATTCCGCTGACGATCGGCAGTTCCTGCCTTCTTTTCATTACGGTATTCCTCCCGGGATATTTTCTGTCTCTATCAATATTTAAAATGTACCACTGTTTGCATTGTCACGTCAACCAAAAGGACTTTGGTCCGGCATTTATCGATATATCAATATTCTTTTCCCGAAAGTGATCTCATCTCCCTCCTCAAGCTTCCTCTTCTCATATGGTTGCAATCGAAGCCCGTTTTTCAGAGTCCCGTTAGTAGAATTCATATCTTCCAGATAATACCCATCCGTTTCCTTTACAATACGCGCATGAAGTCTGCTTACGGATGGCTCCTCCAGCACCAGATCCGCTTCCCCTCTCTTCTTACCTATTGTATAACTATCCTGTTCCAGCGATACCAACAATTTTCCTTCTTCTGTCATTAATCTGTGACGAGTCTCTCTGGTCTCCGGCTGCTCTTCCATATATACCGTTTTCCCCATATCGTCCTCTTCATAGACAGTCTCTTCCGCCACGGCATATCCGCTCATGGTAAGCTGAAGATTTCTACTATAGTTTTCTCTTTCCTGCTTTTCCTTTTTCCTGCGATTCTCCCACAATGTAAACAGTCCCTTTTTCTCCGTAGCATGACCGTTCTCTTCCCGCCTACGATCTTCTTTTGTTACTTTTTCCTCCGGCAGTTCCTTCTCCTGTTGCTCCTTATTTTGTTCGGAGGGCAATTGTCTGTCCGTTGTATCATCAGACTCCGGAACCACTTGTTTCTGCGGCACTCTAAGCCGTTCCGCATCCTCAAAGAACTTACTCTGCAGGTATACCTCCCCCGCAGTCTCATATTGCTCATACGCTTTGTACAGATATTCCGCCATCTCTTCATCCTGATAATCAACATGTTCTATCAGATATTCCATCAGATCCTGAAATCCTGTATCTTCGCTGCAATACGGGATGTAAATAAAGTGAAAATCATTCTTCTCCAGATCCTGATAAATATGCCCAGGGAACCACACAATGTTCCCTTCCTCCAAAAGGAATCTGGACATTTCCATGCGGACTCTGCGCATGCTCCACAGAAAATCTGTCAACCACTGCCTCGTTATAACCTTTTTATCAAATAGCTGTGCTATATTCTGCCGTGATGTAATATCGTAATACAGATAAGCATTACCATCGATATATCTCAGACTGCAGGGCAATAATCCTCTGATGCCTCCCCGACTAATCATGCAATACTGGTACCTTTTTTCTTCCGGTTTTTCCCCCAGCAATAACCGCTCGTAGTTTGCGTTTAAGCTTCTGATATATTCTGTATTTAACATAATTTTTTCCTTCCCGCTTTCCGTTAATCCGCATTCTCTTCTATATTTTCTTCTGTATTTTCTTTTGTCTTATTTTCCGGCGTAGCAATCCTTCTCAGATAGAATACCGGAGAACTTCGATCCACTCGGAAAGAAGCCTTGGCACTCCAGTTTTTCTCGTTGGTACCCAGTCCCGAAAAAGGATATTTCAGCCTGCCCGCTTTCTCCACAACAATATCGTTTTTCTCCAATATCCACCGTGCCGCTTCTCCTTCCCATGCGATGTATTTCTCTTCATCAAAATACATAGTCTCTTTTTTCATGTATTCATCCAGCTCAGACTTGGTCAGTGTCCATTTCCCCGCATTCTGAACTGCTGCCTTTCCGGTATCCTGATCCAACAGGCAACGATCATATTGAAAAAACAGCAAATATACCATTAATACTATAACTGCCAGTACCAACGGATATAGAATTGCTGCTTCTACGGTAAAAAAAGCTCCTGCCATTCCATCGGTCATTTTCTTGCACTTCTGGTATATCATATCACTTCCACTCCCTCTCTATATGATCCATGTCGTTATATACGCTATCAGCAAAAATGGAATATATGGAATACGTCTTTTCGGATCTTTTGTAGATATATAAAGAATCATAGAATACAAAAAAATATAAATAAGGCTCAAGCAAAGCAGAAGCCATATCCTTCCATCCGTGCAAGCACTGCCCAGCAGCATCAGAATAATGCCGTCCGCCTTGCCAACCGTATCTGTCAGTACAGACAATAAAAGTATTAACGCACCCGGAAGCAACGCCGTGATAACACTGACATTCCATCCGTTTCGCAGCAATCCCAAAAGCACCGGTAATCCCCCGGCTGACAACATCCACAGAGGAATTGCCCTTTTTCGGATATCACACAGGCTTAACCATCCCAGATATCCACACCATACCATCTTTTCCATCCATACCATATTTTACATATTACCTGTCTTTCCTTCATATTCCCTGCATCTGCTGCATTCTTCGTAATTTATAGCATCCTCTGCCGGAATTTTATGCACAGTTCTTTTTATCCCCGGGCAGTCGCGATAGCTATGATAGCAGTCACCACTCTCAGGAACAAAATAAATGCGATTCCCCTGTATCCCGGATAAACCATCCACGCCATCCATACATTTCGCGCAGGGTCTGTACTCCTGCGGTATCCTGCTGCCCTCCATCGGCTCCACAGACAGACGGATATGAGTACACGCTTCATTGGTATGATATACTTCCGGGTCCTCCGTAACATACACATAGTCTCTCTCCTCTTCCGTTCCCGGAATGAGGTAGCCACTCCATCTGTGCCCATAATACCGGTTTGCCATCCGGAATCCTCTCCATCCCGGAAAAGAGAATGGTGGACGAACTCTGTATGTCATATTGATCTCATAAATATCCCCATCCATAGTGCTCTCCAGGAATTGCAGACCGTCACTCCCTCCATCCAGAGGCGCATCTTCCAGATATTCCCTACCCAGTTGTTCTTCAATCTGTGCCTTTATCAAGGTATAGGCTATTGCCACTGCTTCCGACCGATTCTCGCTATCCTCCCGATCAGCAAACAGAGAACCATAAATGCTGATTTTTCGTCCGGCATCCCACAATGCTACCTCAAGATTATTATGCAGTCGTATCATTTCCATGGCGCTTCCCATAGTCATCAGAAAAAGACAGAATAAGGGTAGTACCAATGCTGCCTCTATCGTCATGCTGCCTTCCACACAGTAGTGTCGTAAGGTGGGTAGTGATATCCTCTTTATGTAGCCAATGACATAGGAAAAAACTACGGGGAGAATGTTTTTACATGGGTTAAGAACTTTTCTTATTTTCTTTCTTATTTTCGGAGAAGGTCTCATGTATTTTTTATTAACGGTTGTCTGCCATCGTTTCCATAAAGAGGACATCACTACCCACCTCCCTTCTTCTGCATATTAATCTCCATTCCACAGACGATTCCTTCCGTCGGAGGAATCGCGGATCAAATTTCAAATTTGATTCTGCGATAAAGGCTACTTTTTTGCCGCAGAGGCTTCTGCTTCTAACGATTCCGTGTAGGATTTTCTGCGCCTGATTTCCACTTCATAACCGTATCGGCTTTGTACTTTCACATTCATCTCTATCTCCGTAAGACACGCATCCAGTCGAAACGCACTGTTTCCCGCTGTATTCCGTATATTCTGCTCGACCACATTCATTGCCCGGAATGTCACCTCCCGGGAATCGGTAAGAAAAAGAAATACCCTCAGATAATCCTCATAACTCATTCCCTCTGTCTTACTTGCCTCTTCAGGATCGGATGTTTCCACCAGGTCCCCCTGCAAAATTCCCTGTAATCCATAATGCCAGCTGTCGTCATTTTTCAATAAGGGAATTCTCCCTCCCGAAAGTAGCATCTTCACATCATATACGCTCTCCGCAAATGCCCAGCCAAGGACCAGAGATACAGTAAATAATTCTCCAATTTCGGGAACCATCAAAGCTGCTGCAATTGCCTCTCCTAATGCCTTTGCAATTGCATAATTTCCCTCACTGCCAAACAGATACACTGCATTTGCCGCTTCTCTGACAGCAAACAGACGATTTACCACGAAGCGCAGGTTTCCCCGGTCGCTCATTTCTCCACCAATTATGTATTCGACTTCGTACCAGAGTGGATTTCCTTCCTTTTCCGCACTGTATCTTCCCATATAGCGCAACAGATATTCATGAAATAGGATTCTCTGTGTTGTCTTCTCCCATTCTTCCGGTTGTGATATGTCGATGTTTCCATGATTGACTGCATTTCCCTTTATTCTCGCTGCAATCAGGGTTCCTTCTTCCATCTGCCGATCGGAGATATCTTCTTCCGGCAGAACCAGTGAGAGCAATCCGCCACTCCGTTTTTCCTCTAACGCTTTTGTGGGACTTTCGATATGCTTCCCCTCATATTCTTCAATCTGCGCATCTACTGCCTGTTTCTCTTCCGCAATATTCCGTTCCTGCAATCCTTCGGATTCTATGGTCTGCAGCCATTCGGTTACCTGCTGCACGATTCCGGCTCCGACATCATCCTCCAGAGCATTCACCGCCATACGGCGGAATACCTCCCCTTCCGCGTCCGTCAGAAAGACGGCTTTCGTCATCTCCGCCTCTTCCGCCTTCAATGCAAAGAAATCACGATACAAAATCTTATCCAGGAATATATCTTTCAGCGAGAAATTATGATTCATATATTCCAAAAGTCTCTGCTCCGTCGCTTTTGTCGTGCCGGTGGCAGTCCCATAAGAGCAGTCAATGGCAAACAGGTTATACTGCCGGAACAGTTCCCGATGGTACTCTGCCAGCAGACTGTCCATTCCGATATCCATGACGCATTCTGTCTCCAGGCGTATTCCTCCGTACCTGCAGCCTTCCGTCAGTGCAAGGCACAGTGAGATCAGTACTCCCAGCGTAAGTGCAAGATACACCGTCATATATCCGTTTTCTTTCATATAAATAATACACCTTATATTTTCTTGGTCTGATTCGTAATCTTGGTAAAAATAGAATTGACGATGTCCGTGATCTTCTCTTTAAATATCACCACAAGCCCTATCAGCACCACGATGATCAGAATCACCTCTACCGTTCCCATTCCGTCTTCTTCTGTTAAAAATTGTCGAACTGTTTTTAAATGTGACATACTTTTCCTCCTGTTCATGATTTCATTTTCAGACTCCCACATTAGAAAATGCAGGATACATAATCAGTATCATAACCATCAGAAGAAGCAGCATCATAGGCAGTAATAATTTTGTAGATGCTTCCTCACTGAGTTTTCTGGCATTCTGCATTCGCATCTCTTCCGCTGTCCTTGCTTCCTCCCGTAATTGCTGTAACAGCTGCGTGCTTCCCTTTTTTACGTTTTGGGTAAGAAAAGTACTCAGCCGGATATACTCTCTGACCCCCGTCCGCTTTCCGAAGTTCTCATATGCTGCGCTCTCAGATATTCCCATTCGGAGTTCTCTGTTAGCCATCAGAAGTTCTTCATATGCCGCCTGTTTTACAGCGCCACGGTTCCGCGCCTGTTCATAATCCTCCGCTACCCTGCCAAATGCTGCCCGCACCGTCAATCCGGCTTCCATATACAGTGTCAGTTTCTGTACAATCTCCGGATACTTTCTTTTGGCTTCCTGCTTCTTTTTCTCTGCCAGTTCATGAGTATCTCTGTCTTTGAAGAAAAAAATCGCAATCGCCGTCAGAAGTGTTCCCCCTAAGACTTGAAAACCGATCGTATTTTTTACTTCCCAGGTAATCTTTTTCCCTTCCACCGATTTCGGCAGCAGAAAACTTTCCTTTTCCGGATCTGTCAGCTGTGCTGACCGTAACAATTCCTCAATAAGCTCTTTTTCACTTTGCTGTAAAATATCTTTGGTCTTTACCGTAACGGTCACGTCTGCTGTCTCACAGTATTCTTCATAATGCAATTCCGCATTCAGGTGTACCATGCAGTCTTCTTCCCGCATGTGTACCACTCCATCCCGGTCAACCACATCGGGAGAATCACTTTTCCATTCTACCCAAAATGGATATCCCGTATATTCTTCCGCCAGTTCCAGATTCGTAACCACTCTGTCAAGCGATTCATTCTCCCCCAGTATTAACTCCGAAAGTTCCTCCCGGAATGTCAATGCCATCTGCTCCAGCTCTTGTTCCTCATATTTTCTGGGAATTACTTGGATCGGAAAAGAATACTTCTCACCGTCTTCCAGTTTTGCGGTTATAATATAATCCTTCTCCCCACTCTTATAGTCCTCCCGCTGCATCCGGCCGTTCTCGATGGGATCACGTTCTCTGCCGGCAACCACTACCAGGAATGCAACACATATTCCGGCAATCAATAGTATGACAGACATTGTCAGTTTCGTTACATAATACTCCGTTATGCGTTCTTCCGTATTTTCCCCGGGATACAGCTGGTTCAGATCCGCCCTTACTCTATCTCTTCCGGGAACCGGTATTTTCCACAGATGCAGTTTTTTATAGATTTTCAGCACTATTTGATAACAAATTCCAAAAATGCCTTTTTTACGATCCATATCCTCTCCCCATCAAAGGCTGTCCGCAATACGGTCCATGATCTTCTCTCCTGTCATATAAGCACCTATATAAATTACAAGGCATACTGTCATGACAATATAACCGGTCATATTGTGATATAGCGGTGCAAAATATCCGGGATACGTACTTCCTATATACAGAGCTATGACAAACGGCATTATCTCCATAACAGTCTGTTCCAAACACCTTCCCCGGAGTAATGTCATCATTTCCTGTGTTGTGTCAACTTTATCGCTTATGAGTGTTGCGGTATTCCGTATGATCTGTGAAATATTTCCACCTCCACGTTTTGCTACTGACAGCACCGCAGAGAATTGTCGGATCTCATCACAGCCGCTTCGCTCTGCCAGATCTTCCACCAGTTCTTCCAATGTGATGTTCAATATCATGCCTCTGCGTATCAATTCCAGTTCACAGTACATTACCGAGCGTTCTCCATAAAGCATCCTTATGTCCTCTCTACTCTCCAAAAATGCATTTTCCACGGCATATCCAGCCTTCAGAGAATTGGACACTGCCAGGATGCACTCCTTGAACTGTATGGTCAGTTCCCATTGATTTCTGTTCCTCTGTCTGCGGACACATCCTTTGAAATACCAGATTCCCGGAAGGATCAGAACTATGACCGCAAATACGGAACGATAAAAGAACCAGGAAAAAAAGAGAATCATACCTGTCGTCTGCAACAATGGTTTTATAATATGTACTTTGTCATGAAACGACGCTCGAAAATCCCGCCGCTTTGAGCTTTCCTTCATGAAGCAGTCCTCCTGTTTTCTGCAATTTACCGACCACATTCCCATCGCTGCTCTCTCCCAGCTCTTCAAACCGGTACAAAGGATTCAGTCGTATCTCTCCGTTTTCGCATCCGATGACTTCGGTAATTTCAAGTACTTTTCTGCTCTTATCCCGGATCCTTCCAAGATGCACTATAATATCTACTCCGGAAGCGATCTGGTTCCGGATTGCCGACAGTGGAAGGTCCATTCCCATAAGTACCATATTCTCCAACCTGGACAACATGTCTGCCGCACTGTTGGCATGACCGGTGGACATGCTTCCGTCATGCCCGGTATTCATACACTGCAACATATCGATAGCTTCCGCACCTCTAACCTCCCCTACAATGATGCGGTCAGGTCTCATGCGCAGTGAAGACCGGATCAGTTCACGGATTCCGATCTCTCTGCAGCCATCCTCACTGCCATTGCGGGTCTCTAAGCGTACCAGATTCGGAAGCCCCTGCAGCTGCAGTTCCGCACTGTCTTCAATGGTAATGATCCTCTGCTCCGACGGAATAAAACCTGACAGTACATTCAGGAAAGTCGTTTTGCCGCTGCCGGTTCCTCCGCTTACAAAAATGTTATAACCGGCTTTCACCAACATTTTTAAGAATTCCGCAGCCTCCACGGATAATGTATCCATAGCGATCAGCTTCTGCATGGTAATGGGCTTATCCGGGAATCTCCGGATCGTAACGATTGGACCGTTCAGTGCGATCGGACTCATGACAATATTGACACGGGAGCCGTTGCTAAGTCTGGCGTCCACGATCGGAGATGCCTCATTTACCACTCTGTTACATCCCGCTACGATCTGCTGGATCACATCCTGCAATTTTTCCATGGAATCAAATCCCCGATCCAGTTCCTGTAATTGTCCGTCCCTTTCGACAAAAATGTGTTCCATCCCATTGATCATGATCTCCGTAACAGAACTATCCTCCACAAAAATCTGCAGAATATCCAGTCTTCGCAAGGAGTCAAACAATTCCTTACGCAGGCGTCTCCGTAGTTCTACTGAGCACAGCTCCAGGCTGTCCTGCTCCATAAGTACTTCATCAATGGTGTCTTCCACCTCTTCATCCGTATAATCTCTTCCGTAATCCAGTCTCTCCTGCACCATCTGACGTAGTCTTCTTCTCTGTTCCAAGTAATCCATAATTATCCTTCTCCCTTTTATTTTTCCAGCAGTTCTATCTCTTTCCTCACATATTCTGCGAACTCTCCCCGGGTGTATTGCTCCAGATCCGATGGAAGCCTGTGAAAATACGGCAGACTCAATTTTCTCGTCTTATCCTTTACCGTTTCCTTTTCGCATAAAGCCAGCAGCTGTTCGTACTGGTTCAATTTACATTGCGAGATCGGATCTTCCTTCGTCAGCGTATATATCACCGTGCAGATCTGCAGCACCTCAAACAATCCTTGTATACTTTCGCTCAGATCCAGTATCACATATTCGTATTTCCCGAGCTCTTCAATGCGTTGAAACAGACTTCTCCATTCATCCAGTGTGATTTCCAGCAGATTCTGTCCGTTGCGCATCGGCGGAATATAGTCCAGATTTCCTTTTTTCTGAATTACAGTCTGCATCCGCAGTGAAAATTTGTCCGGATCTCCTGCCAGAAAATAGAGCAGGTCCGCCAAGTCCCTGTTCTGTCTCTCAGGCAGAAGCTCCATGATTCCGATATAGTGTTCAAAATTCAGATATAGCGCAGGATGCTTTTCTGCAATCAACTGTGCAAATGTCAGCGCAAAAGAACTCTGCAGACACCGGTGTACCGGAGAATAGATCCCTATAAATTTTGTCTTATACTCCGCACACAAAAGCGGCAGCCGTACTCCTACCGCCTCCACATACAGTTCCAGCAGTTCTTTCCACACCCCTTCCGCTTCCTGATATTTATTAATATTGGGAAACTGGTGCCATCTGAGTGTACCGCTTTCGTTCAGAATCGCCTGGCAGACAGGCTGCAGCGTCTCCAGTCTGTCCGCATAGGATGACTCTGCCACCACCAGCATAGTCACCTCTCCGGTCTTTTCACTGTCCAATAGTTCTTCTATTCCTGTATAAGTATGAATTTCCCAGGGCAGTTCCTTTTGTCTTTTTAAATATTCCGAAAAAAGTCGCGCATATTCTTCTTCCCGGTCATACAGGACAATAATCGGTTCCTTCTGTTCCATCAATAAATCCCTCCCACGTACAGCAGCACACTGCATAAAATCGGTCCTGCCATGCAGATTCCCGCCGCCTCCGATGCTCTATCCTCCGCAAAATACACTCTCCACTGCCCACAACGGACAACATCCCACACATATTCTCCCAGATAGCACAATCTCTCCAAAAGATTATGTGCCCGGTACATTTTACACAGTGCGAAAATTGCTGCGAAAAGCAGCGCGAAAAACAGAAAATACAGAACTCTGCCTGCCGGAAAAAAACCGGCACAGGCGCCCAGAAGCTTTACATCTCCCGCTCCCATGGCTCCGATGTAAAAGAACAGATAAAATGCCATGGTCGTTAACAGAATATTCCCCAGGTATCCACCAATCCCCGAAATCCCCTGCTCCCACAGTCTCGTTCCCAGCCCTGCGAGCAGGCATCCTAAAATTAATCCATTGGGAATCCTGCGGCTTTTGTAATCATAGCGGCAGGCAATGCCTAAAAGAAAACACAATATTAATTTTGTTCCGGTATTCGTTACATTCTCACTCTCCTCTCAGTTACTGTACAAGTGGTAATGCGGGATGAAATAATCCCAAAAGAATTGCAGATCTTATAAGATATCTTACAACCATCGCGATTGGTTGTAAGATGGATTATAGTCGTTGTTTTTCTATCTGACAAGTGCTTTTTCGTAAAAAAATAATCTTTGTTACATTTTAACAATCACGCTTGTAAAGTTTCCTGCCACATTCGCGCAAGTCCTTGATTTTACTGGATTTTTGCCTGTCAAAGCATTCGATAAACTACCAATCCGTACAATGCAAGGATCCCCGGAAAGCCTAAGATACCCGCTGTCAGAACCGTAGCCGCGTTGATCCCCACAGTCACAGCGAGCCCCAGCATTCCCAGTCCCCAATTTATAAAGCAGATCAGAATCGTACCGAAAACACTTCGTAATACAAGATTCAGAAACCACTCTGCGCGTTTGCCCAGAAAACTTACCACAAGCAGCAATACACCCACTCCGATCAGGCCTAACAGTATTTTCGGATATTCCATGGCAATTCATTCCTTTACTTCTGCTGTTGCTACAATCTATTCCTGTTTTTCAGAAAAAATGTCTGCCACATTCATGCACGGCAGGTATATTTTCCCTTTTTAATTCCTATACTGTTAGTAGAAAGGACGGATAATTTATGAAAATCTTTTTTAGTCAGATAAATACGAATTCCGAAACCGTGGAAGAAGATCTCTCCCGCTTAGATTTAAAAGAGTCCATAAGAAAAACCCGCCAGGCTCTGGATATCGCCTATGCGGGTTTTGATAACGCATTGGAAAGTGATCTGATCGACAGTTATATTTACGAGATCAATGCTCTGCAAAAAAGATATCAGCATCTGACCGATCTCGCTGCCACCCTGCCAAAGGAACAGGAAACTTCTCTATACCAGCATTCCCCGATTCGTGCCCTGGTCAGCCATGTTTTCGGTTAATTGATTTCTGCCATAGGTCAGTCCAGCATATACTGTCTGAGAGTTATTCATCACAGGGCCGGACGGATTCTGATCCTGGATCTGTCTGTATGCTTCACAGAGAGGTGCGATCACCTTGCGTACATCCGCTAATGCCGCTTTGTCACATTTTGCTTCGCATACGGCGAGTCTGCGGATACAGTACAGGTACAGACCGGACAATTCCGCCGCCGGACTGTATTCTCTGTGAAGAGAATTCAAAAGTTCATTGATGCATCCCCTGGTTCTGCGAACCGCTTCCAGAAACTGCGCATCGTCTGCTGCCTGTTCGGCATCTGCAAGATACTGTAATGTCATTTCGTAGAGAATGACTACCAGCTGTGTGGCGTTCGCCTGGGTGATCCGCAGAGTAAATTGTTGTTTACACTCTTTTGTCATTTCAAGTCCTCACTTTGTCACAAGCTCATTACTGTAACAGCTGCAATACCTGGGAAGGTCTCTCATTTGCCTGTGCCAGCATGGAGGTTCCTGCCTGTGCTAGGATCTGATAAGTGGTATAGGAAGTCATTTCCTCCGCCATATCCACATCCATAATACGAGAATAAGCAGCCGTCATGTTCTCACTGGTAATATCCAGGCTGTTAATGGAAGACTCCAGTCGGTTCTGGAATGCACCTAGTCTGCCGCGAACGGAGGATACATATTTGATGGCACCATCAACTCTTGAGATGGCATCCTTTGCCCCATCCTGTGTATTCACATCAATATCTTCAATTCCCATGTTCTGCAGAGTAACCGCGGGAATATTAACCTCAAGGACCTGTCCTTCGTTAGCTCCGATCTGCAGGCGCATTGCGCCGATGCCTGTGGCATCAATCTTCATGCCATCATAAGCATTTCCTTCCTTTGCTTCAGACACGTCCAAACGTATCTCGAATCCATTCGTGCCGGTGATCGTGAGAAGATTATCCTTGATATCCGTCTTTAAGGGTTCTACCTCTTTAAAGCCGTTTCCGAATTTTACATCGCCGTCTACTTCCAAATTACCTTCTGCATCTTTTTTAAATTTCAAAGTTTGTATCGTATATTCTTTTATCGGCACATCCGGAGAGCAATAATTTACTTTAATCTCCTGCTTATCGGTGTATCCCTTGAGATCAAATTCTCCGTTCAGCAGTTTCTGACCGTTAAATTCCGTGGTATCGGAAATACGGGTGATCTCTTCCTTCAACTGTGTTACTTCATCCTGTATGGTTGCGCGGTCATCATCTGTCATAGTGCCGTTGGCAGCCTTGACGGAAAGCTCATTGATACGCTGCAGCATCTCACTGATCTCTGTCATTGCGCCATCCGCAATCTCTATAATAGATACGCCGTCACTGGCATTCTGGTTTGCCACGGACAGTCCCTCTATCTGAGCATTCATACGCTTGGACATTGCCAGTCCGGCAGGATTGTCCTTGGCGTGATTGATCTTCAGTCCGGAAGAAAGTCTCTCTAATGATTTGGACAGCAGGTCATCGTTTGTAGATAAAGCATTGTTGGATAACATTGCCGATACATTGTAATTGATTCTCATGTGTTACTCCTTACTTTCCGCTGCTGTCTGCGACAGCCTGCAGGAATCCTTTTGCCAGACGATACAACTGTTTTGTATCGATCCGACTCTCTATGGTGTCTGCATTTTTTGTCTCTCCGGCTGCCATCCTTGTCATATCCCGGGAGCTGACGACAGGAAGCTTTTCTGCTTTCCAGTCTGCAGAAGTATCTGTCTGAATCCATTCAAGGAATATATCGGAGGTCTTCTCTAATTTCGTAACCTCTTCCGGTGTATTTCCTACGAGATAGCCATCGATGGTGTCTCCCTTTACCTGTAAATGTGCCTCCAGCTCCATATCTCCGGCATTCACCCTAATCTCCACAGCTCCGGCAGTTCCAACTCCCTGCTGTAAGGTAAGATGGACTCCCGCGAGCTGCTCGCCCAGGTACATCGGAAGAAAATATTCCTGCTTCGCCTGAAGGCTCTCCGCAAGGCGCAGCTGCTTGTGTACCAGCTGCAGCTGTTTTACATCCAGATGTTCATCCGCCTGTTCCAGACTCATGGTCTCCACATCTTCTGCCGTATTCTGAAGCATGGTCCGATAATCCTCTGCAAAATTCTGCTGATCCAGCTGTTCCCACAGTTCGGAAGTTTCTGTCCCGGCAGGCACTTCGCTGCCTGCTGTCTGCAGCATTTCTTTTTCCTGCCGATACTTTTCTCTGTATCTGCGCAGATTGCCAAACATCTCCGCCGGATCATCCATTAGTGCCTGGGCAGCCAAAAGATTCGACGCGCTGGTGGGAAGTTCTCCCCTTTGTAGCAATTCTACGGCTTCCGGCGTCGTATTCCCCGCCTCACGCATCTGCTGCAGTCCTTCCCGGTCATACGCTGCTCTGCTTTCGTCATCATCTGACACCTCTGTCAGAACCTCTTTTGCCATGCCCATCCGGATCTGTTCAGATATATTATTCTCGGACAAATGGATCTCCTGTGTCAGCCCGGTATTCTCTGATACTTTCCAGTCCATATGAGAAGTCCTTCTGCTTCTGGCTGCCGCCAGCAGAGTGGAAAATTGCAGTTCTGCACCGGTATCTACTACCGCGCCTACCGCTGCGCCATCCTCTCTCTCGACCTGATGCACCATTCGATAAATTCCAATATACGCTTTTCGTTCCTCTTCTGTAACATCCTTTTTCCGTTCCAACTGATATAGGAAACGGCTGTAGTCCTCCGCTTCTTCCTCATAGCTTTGGGGGTTCTGTGAAAAATAGGCCTCCAGTTCGTCAAAGGTCTTCTCCAGAGGATTTACACCGTCCCGGATCATCTGTAACACATTTTTCGGTGTCAGTCTGTCCACCACTGCGCTGACCTGTCTGTCAGCTTCCTTGATCTTCTCGATATTTTCAGGCGTAATTTTCATACTGTTGTATGCCAGAATCCGGACAGCCCGCTGATTTTCCTGTGTTTTTTCTAATGACATGTCTGTCAGAATATCATCTACATTAGAAAATGCTTTCCGGATGCTGTCTCCCAGGTCGCTTCTCGGTGCCGTCATCAGAGTCTCATAACGTTCGCCCGCTTCTTCATAGGCTTTCTGCATTGCAGCGCCTTCCTTATGGAAGTCAGAAACTGTCTCTGTGGCAGCTTTCTGTTCCAGACCATAGGATCCCAGTACTCCGGCAGGTAATCCAGGTAATTCGGAAGCCACCTGCACTGCCTGGGTATAAGTCTCATATTTCATCACTGCCTGAGACTCACCGGGAAAATATTTTCCGGCAACCTCTGCCTCCGCCTTTCGCAGCGCTTCGATCAGCTGCTCCATAGGAGCTGTATCAATGGAAAAATCACTCTGTAAAAGCTTTACGTTCACTTCTGCCGTCATGCGCAGGCGAATCTCTTCCAGCTGTTTTCTTGCTGCCAGATTCTCTGCCGTGGCATCCCACTTTGCATCCGAGAACCAGTCCTGCAGCATTTTATCTGCTTTTTCATAAATCGTATCCTGTCTGCCCAGGTTCGCATACATCGGGGATTTCCCCTCCGCAATTGCCGCTGCTGCCACCTGCGCAAAAGCATCCTCCGTAACGGGATAGGAAATGCCGTCCAGTTCCACAAGCTGCTGCAGCGTATCCGTAGTCAGCGGAAGTCCTGCACTTATCAGCCACTGTGCCTTCTGTCTGTTCTCATCGTTTACCGTCAATCCCGCATCCGCAATTACCTTGTCCATCTGCTCCTGCAGTTCCTGCGGAACATCATTATTCTGTACTTTCGCACCGCTGTTCTCTGCCACATAGAGGTTCCAGATCTCCGGTTCCAGTCCGTTATCCACCAGGTAGCTGACCGCACCTTCTTCCGGTTCCTTCAGGGAAGCTGCCATATCCCAGGCGCTTTTCAGTTCATTTATATTTTCCTGCGTCAGAGGAAGATCCGCGGAACGGAACTGCTCTTCGATGCTTCGGGCTAAAGTATCACTTCCTACCGCTGCCGCCAGGGTATCCATATCGATATCATCCGTATATCCTGCGATCTGCTGACCGGAACGCACCAGTTCTGCCTTGATCTTATCCACGATGGTGACCGCTGTATCCTGATCCAGCTCTCTGGGATCAAATCCATCCTCACAGGCCTTCGCATAGTCCTCCTGTGACATGGTATGCGACAGCAATGTCATATAGTTCTGCTGCAGTGCCACATTAGCATTCCCGGCATCCTGCTGCAGCTCCATCAGAGATTTTCCTTTGTTGTTCTCTTCCTTTTCTAAAGAAGACATGGGCACTGCGGCCTGCCCACTCTCGTATACTGCCCCGAAATTCACATTTACGCTCTTTTTACTGCGCCATGTCTTGTCTTTGCCCCAGTTGTTTTTCTCTGTCCGGTTACTTTCTGTTCTATTGTCATTTTCATTGATCGTCTGATTCTGAAATGTTATCTTCACGCCTGTCGTCCTTTAAATCCTCTTACGAATACAAGCATTCAAAGAGGTCTTAGTGATATTTACATGTCTCTGAATAGTTATGAAAAAAGATGAGTGTACTTTTGGTCACACTCATCTTTTATTTCGGTTGTTTTATGTAATTTCTTAACCTGACCTAGAACAGAAATACTGCTGCACCGTAGGGTGGCAGATCAAAGCTGATGGAGTAATCCTTATAATGATAAGGCTTTTTCTCCGCCATAATCTCTGCGGGAATCTCGTTACCCCAGCCGCCGAAACGCTCCTCATCACTGTTGAGCAAAAGCTTATACTTTTTCTTCTTAGGCACGGGAACGGTATAGTTCTCCCATTTCATCGGGGTCATGTTGAGTACAAACAGCAGATTATTCTTGCCACTGGAACATTTTCTCACGAAGCAGTATGTACTGTGCTCCGCATCATCCGCGTTCATCCATTCAAAGCCGTCCCAGGTATTGTCAAGCTCGTACAGAGCAGGGTATTTACGATACAGCTTTAACAGCTCCTTTACATAAGTATGTACGCCCTGATTCAGCTTCTCTCCTAACAGATACCAGTCAAGCTCACGCTCTTCGCTCCACTCTCGCTCCTGTCCGAAATCCTGTCCCATAAATAATAATTTCTTGCCGGAATGCCCGAACATGTAGCTATACCCCACACGAAGGTTGGCATATTTATCTGCCGGATATCCGGGCATTTTATTCACCATGGAGCACTTCAGATGTACCACTTCATCATGAGACAATGGAAGAATATAATTCTCACTGTCGTTATAGCTCATGGCAAAGGTCATAGCGTAATGATCGCCTTTCCGGTACAGAGGATCCAGCTTCATATACTCGCAGAAATCATGCATCCAGCCCATATTCCACTTGAAGGAAAATCCTAAGCCTTCCTCCCCGATACCACTGGTGACATTGGGCCATGCGGTAGATTCTTCGGCAATTGTCAAAAATCCCGGATAAGTTCCGCGGATCACTGAATTCAGATGATGGAAGAACTCAATGGCTTCCAGGTTCTTATTGCCGCCAAATTTATTCGGCAGCCATTGTCCGTCCTTTTTACCGTAATCCAGATACAGCATGGATGCTACTGCATCTACACGGATACCGTCTACATGGAACTCTCTCAGCCAGAACAGAGCATTGGCTACCAGGAAGTTCTTCACTTCATTTTTGCCATAATTAAATATCTTCGTTCCCCATTCAGGATGCTCTCCCAAACGGGGATCGGGATGTTCAAATATGCACTGTCCATCAAATTCGGCAAGTCCGTGTGCATCGGTTGCAAAATGTGCCGGTACCCAGTCCAAAATGACTCCGACACCTGCCTTATGCAGTTCATTGACCAGATACATAAAATCCTTAGGCGTTCCGTAACGGGAAGTAGGCGCATAGTATCCGGTCACCTGATATCCCCAGGAACCATCATACGGATGCTCTGCGATTCCCATAAGCTCTACATGGGTGTATTTCATCTCTTTCAGATATTCCACGATCCGGTCGGCAAACTCACGATAATTATAGAACCCTTCCGCAGTGCCGTTATTGGGATGTTTCATAAAAGAACCGATATGACACTCATAGATCGCCATGGGCTCCTTGTTCATATCTTTTTTATCCCGGGCTTCCATCCACTTGGAATCCTTCCAGTCGAATCCCGTGATATCCGTAACAATGGACGCTGTGCCCGGTCTGTATTCCGCATAGTTAGCAAAGGGATCGGCTTTGTACAGCTTTCTGCCATCTCTCGCATAGATCAGGAACTTATACATTGTTCCTTCTTCCACACCGGGAACAAACAGCCCCCAGATACCGCCCTCTCCCAGCTTCTGCATGGGATGAGACTCCTCATTCCATTCATTGAATGTGCCGATGACATTCACCTGTGCTGCATTTGGTGCCCATACCCCAAAATAGACTCCCTGCACACCATCTTCCGTCGACAGATGCGCGCCCAATTTCTTATAAATATCATAGTGCGTTCCCTGAGCAAAAAGATACTGGTCTGCTTCGGAAATAAATACCTTCTCCTTCGTCATAGCTGCGCCTCCCGCTATATATTTTTAACTATTCAGAACCCCATTCGCCCTATAAACATTGATAAATGTTCTTACGAATGCAAGCATTCGACGCCCATTCGTCAATGTTTACATGGCTCTGAATAGTTATACAAAATCTTTCTCAGTGAGGATGATCATATCCTCATCGTCATATCTCTTGGCAAACAGAACATCAAAGAAATGCTTTAATGTCTTTTTATTCGCATGCGCAATTGCCTCATCCACGATCTCTTTCACATCTACCACGGTAACCACATGGTCTATGGTCTGCATATCTTCAATTCTGGTATGCAGTGCGAGAACTCCCAGCTCATCAATGGAGTATTCCATTTCCCGGGCGTATTGTCTTCCGAATGCCACCAGCGTATCGTTACTGAGAGCTTCCACATCCATGCGGGCTGTAAAGCTTTCTTTCAGTTTTTCATGCTTTTCCAGGAACCGGTCGATCTCACGCTTGGTATCTTCCAGGATAATAACGATTCCCTGATTCTCCTGCTGCAGGGCTTTATACAGAGTGTTCACCGTAGCATCGTTCATTTCCGATGCCTTGCAGATAATAAGCGCTCCGTTCTTCAGCTTGGATAATGTATCGGCAGCGTCCTTTTTATTCAGCGCATGTCCGGAGATTTTGGCAACTTTTCCGGAAAAATTGCTGTCGGTAGCCTGGATCTCACGAATCATATTTTTCGCAAGGGATAAGGTATCCATGCCTTCTTCACCGGTGATGATCACATTGCCGGTATAGGCAGCCAGGCTGATATTATCAATGGCTTTGACTAACTGTTCTCTTGCGGACTTACTCTGAATAAAGGGCGCATACAGCTCGCGCTCTTCTCTGGTAAGCGCACGGACTTTTGCTTTGTCTCTCTCCACTACGGGAGGCTCCGGGGTCTGCGGCTGCTCGTCCTCAGGGACTTCTTCTACCGCTTGTTCTACTGCTTGTTCTTCCGGCTCCTCTTTGGTCTCCGCTATGGGTTCCTCCGATGCTTCTTCGATCTCTGCTGTGGTTTCCTCCGACACTTCTGGGATCTCTGTCGCAGGCCCCTGTGTCACTTCCATATCGGCGGCAACTTCCGGTTCCTCTGTTGCGGATTCTTCCTCGTATTCCGCTATGGCAGGTTCCTCCTCAAGTTCTTCTACCTCTTCAAGTTCTTTTACCTCTTCAGTGTCAACAATATCCGTATCAGCAGGTTCCGGTTCCAGCTCTTCAACTTCATCTGTGTCCGTAACCACATCAACATCCGCTGCTTTTTCTTTTTCCAGTTTCTCTAACAGTCCATCTCTTACTGCCTGTTCAAATTCCGTGAACATGGCACCGGTCTGCTGCAATACATGCTGGCGGACTTCTTCTTCTCTCTTTTCGAGGTTTTCTTTCTTTTTGCGTTCCCACTCTGCCAAAATGTCTTCAATATTCATCTGACCGGTAATCTGCTTCTCGATGCTTTCCGCCTCGGGCATTACCAGGCTGATCTGACCGTCGGATTCCTGTGCCAGTACATTCGCCAGCTCCTTGGGAGGTTCCACCGGTACGGTCACTTCATGCATTTCATGAATCTCTTCGGCAGGGTTCTCCGGCTTACTCTCTGTCTCCACAGGCGCCTTCGGCACTGCTTCCGACAATTCCGGTACAACATCCTGTTTCTTAAGAGATACCGGTTCCTCCGGCAGGATCTCCTCGGTCTCTACCTCAGGAACCTGAGACAGATCGCCGATCTCTCCGGTCTCACCAAAGAACACCTCGGAACCTTCGATCTGCTCGGTCTCCGGCTCCAGATCATCCTCACTGACCTCTGCAATCTCCGGATAATCCAGAGATTCTGTATCAGAATCCATCATAGGTGCTACGATAGAACGGGTGATGGAGTCCGATGTTGCTTTTGCGGCATCTTCTTTTGGCTCCTCACCGAGGACTTCACGAAGTCCCGCTGCAAGTTCTGCCTGCAGATTGATGGTATTATACTGACCCACATCCATGGTCTTCACATGAATATCGAAATCATCCTGCTCCGGCTGTGCGGAGGTCTCCTGCGCCGGTTGCTGCATGGGTTCATAGACCTGGGTATCTCCGGATACCTGGTCATAGTTATCCTCCTGAACATAGCCCTGATTCTGATCGTAGTTTCCGTCCTGAGGATAGTCCTGCGCATGCCCCTGGCTTTGGTCATAGTTCCCATCCTGGGAATAATCCTGAGTATAATTCTGATCATACCCCTGACCCTGATCATAGCTTCCGTCCTGGGTGTAACCCTGATCATAACCCTGATTCCCGCTATACCCGTTGTCCTGCACAGAGTTCTGCGACGGGATATAGCTTCCGGGCGCATCGAACCGATGATCATATTTTTCCTGCTGCTCCGGTGTCAACGGCTGATGGAGCATTTTCAGTTCCATCGCCTTAATCACATATTTTCCTTCGCCGAACCAAAGGATCAGTTCATCACATTCCTCTACACATCTGGCTGCCAATCCCACTCTGTGATACAGATATGCCAGTTCATATGCCCATTTTTCCCTGTAATCTCTCTTCTTCAGTTCTTCCAAAACTGAGATTCGTTCTTCAAGGCTCACGTCCTGCGCCTCGTACAATTTATACTGCAGAATATATCTTCCCGAATCCTTGGGCGCCACCTGTACGAATTCCTTATAATATTCTATCGCCTGTACGTATTCTTCCATTTTAATGGAAAGTTCGCACAGGGAATAACAGATGGTCCTTCCGCCGGGACGACGTTCATATGCCAGAAGCAACATATCTCTGGCATCCTCATATCTGCGATTGATCTTATAGAGATCACTGATCGTACACAGCATCATGACACTTTTTACACGACGCCAGTCAATCGTGTCGGCAATTTCAGCAGCCTGTGCATATTCTCCCCGGCTGATCAGGTCTTTGATTTCTTCCGCTCTTAATTTATATTCACTCTTATCCAAGGTATTTCGCTCCCTTAACCTTTTCTTGTCCTAAGTTCCTATTTTCGCCAAAGCAGACTATCCCACTTTTTTCTTATTCAGTGTATCATAGTCACTATACGTATGTCAAAATCAAACTGGGGAAATTGTAGCGGAAATTACGCAAGCAATGAGCCGCGCATAGGCAAATGCCGCGAAGAGAAATGCGATTGGCAGCGTTTTTTGCTGACAATCTTATGAATAGCGTGGCTCATTTCGGATGTGACGAATCGCAGCAGCCCGTATTGGTACTACTGATTTTTGAAAAACGCCTCAATAGAGTCAAAATAGTAAAAAACAAGCTTCTCAGAAAGCGACTTTTTACGTAATAGATCTTTTTATACAATTATAGTAAAAAATAATGTGTTTCTAAGACGGAAATTTTTCTTTTCCCGGCTTTTTCGCATGTTTTAGTAGAATTAAGAGTAAGTGTGGTTGATCGACGAGTCAAGTCTGAATTTGTGTGTAAAGAGTTTGATTGACTTTGGTGTAAAAGAGGCAAGATTTTTGGTTTTGTATTTAAATCGTTATTTTTTGCAAAAAAATACAAAACAAGGGATTTGGATGCTTTGGAAGTAATTATTTTCGTAAAACGAGAAAATCAAGCTATTTTAATACAAAATATCTTGATTTTAAGAATTATTTGTATAAAATACGTCATTATTACGTCATTTACACCAAAGTAATCAACAGGACTTCTATAAAATCATTTAGGGAAGCAGTAGCCCAGCAGAAAAGGACTACTCCCCCGGGCGTAGCAGGCATCCGATTCTGGGGCGGGCAGTCCTTTCTGCGTGGATTTTAGAACAACTATTTCACTAACTCTCAATTTATTAATTAGGTTCTGGTTTTCTCCACTAATTTGGCATACTCTGCTTCATCAATATGGTACTTTTTTCGGATAATCATATAGGATATCGCCAGCGCTATGAGCGGAATGAGTACCATTCCAACACGGAACAGGATTCCCTGCGCAGTCGTAATTTCTCCGATATAGCGATTCGCCTCTGCCAGTGCCGCTTCACTGGATATCTCGCCGCGGTTCACTTCTATCTCCAGGGCACTGATGCTCCGGCTCTTGGCATAAATTCCGCTCACGATCAATACTAGTGTAGATAACCCCTGATTGATTCCGCCTGCCAGTTTCACACTAAAAGAACGCACCGCAGATATTACCGAATCGTGTCTTTCATGGAATCTCGCCTCATCATATTCGATCGTATTGTTAATCATCACGATGATCACAAGATTCATCAGCCCCTGAAAGAAAAAAATAACAAAACCTATCGCATTCAATAAAACTACATTTTTCGGAAGCACGTAACCAAATCCCATAAAACAGGCATATCCAATCAATAATGCTGCAAAACACACATTAAGCATTTTCTGTCTCGTAAAATGTTTTGCCAGAGTCGCATAACTCGCCTGGGAGATCAGCATTCCCAGACCATACATCACCGTAAAATAAAATACCAGATTACCGCTTTCCGAATATCCGTATTCTATATAAAAAAAGTTCACGCCAAAAATAATAAGAATATTGCAGGTAATGTTAAAAAAGATAGAAGCAATTCCCGCTGCCACCAATTGATCATTTCTCATAAAAATATGATACATGTCCTTTAATGACAGTTTATCTTTTTGTTCTTCTCTGTCATTTTCCTTGATTCCAAAGGCAGTCAGCATCTGAAATGCAATCAGGCAGAGTGCTACCACAACCGCTACGATTCTGTATGCTTTCACCGCATTTCCTGCGATCACAACAGGAACTACTCCCGCCACGGAAAACTGTCCGATACATACAAAAATGCTCATAATCGTTACCAGAGAATCTCTCGTTCCGGGATCTGAACTTAAGGAGGGCAGCACTCCCCAATAGGCAATGTCATTCATGGTGTAAGTCATTCCCCACAGAAGGTAGAAGAGACTGTAAAATGCGACAAATCCCCACCCACTCGGTCGGATAGTAAATAAACACACAATAACAATCGCATTTGTAAGCGAACCAGCTAATATCCACGGCTTAAATTTTCCCATTTTAAAATGCGTATTTTCTATAATAATTCCCATGAGCAGATCATTTATCGCATCCCAGACCATACATAGGATCATTGCCCCGCTGATCACGGCAAACTGCGCACTTGTAAGATTCATGGTATATTGCACATATAGGATCAGATACATGCTTACCAGAGCATATGCTGCATCTCTTCCCGTTGCTCCGATACAATAGCTCCATTTCGTTCTTGCATCTAACTTATCCCTCATTTTTTGCCCTCCTGTTCGCGGAATCCACAATTCTCTGAATCGTACTGTGTTTTATCATGCCGCCACTCTGATTACATACGCTGTCAATATTTCCTTCAAGAATCCCTTCTGACATCATCCTCACTTCCGGGTCATTGAACGGTTTGGAAAAATAAAGCACTCGCGCAGCCAGCATTCCTATACGGCTCCACTTTCTTGCCGGGGCTGAATACGGCTGCATCTGCCGCAACGAATTTTTCGTTGTGAACTCACCCGGTTTCGTATGCGAAAAACAGGTACGCTGGTAGGTATAGACAGCATCAAAATCTTCTTCCGACAACGGTATCGATGTATGGATCGTCAACGGGCATTGTAGTTTCACTCCCTCCACACAGATACTTTCCGACAGCCGGATATCCTGCAGCGATGCACCTACCTGAATCTCGTACTCCCCACCGATCACCCGGAATTCTGAATCCTGGTATACCGAAAAAGCTCCGGTATCCAGCATGATCTCTACTTCTTTTTTCTCTCCGGGCTGCAAATGTATCTTCCGAAAGCTTCGCAGTTCCCTTCTCGCCCTGAAATCTCCCGTTTCTGGGTTCTTCACATATACCTGGGCAATCTCACATCCGGCGGTATCTCCGGTATTTTCCACTGCAAAAGTAATCCGGCAATTCTGCTTTACATCCCGATGGACTTTCAGATCCGTATACGCAAAATTCGTGTAGCTTAACCCATACCCAAAGCAGTAACGCACAGGAATCCGGAAGGTATCGTAATATCGATATCCCACAAAAATACTTTCCCGATATTCTACATCATCCAAATGGTTTTTCTGCTCGCCCTGCCTACCAAAATATCCATAGCTCGGCACATCCGTTTCCCTATAAGGAATGCTCTCTGCCAGTTTGCCGGAGGGACTGGTGTCCCCCATGACGATCCCGGCACAGGCTTCCGCAACCGCTTCTCCGCCAAGGTACATCTGTAACAACGCTTTACATTTTGATGGCAATTCCATATTGTAAGGGGCCCCACTTATAGATACAAAACCGATGTCTTCATTTACTTTCAGCAGCTGTTCCAGTAAAATGCTCTGATTTAACGGCAGTTCATAACTTTCCCTGTCATAGCCTTCTCCTTCTGCCATCTCCGTGAGCCCACCGAAAAACAGCACCGGTATCTGTCTTTTTTTCGCATCCTCTACCTTTTTGCAGGCTTCCTTCTCCAGTCTGTGGCTCCTATGAAAAGTAGAATTTTTATATCCTTTGGCATAACATACTTTTATATCTCTTTTTTCAAATCCCTCCACAAAGGAAATAACTCTCTCTGTATGGATATGGCTGCTGCCGCCTCCCTGGATCCGGGGCGTTGATGCCATATCCCCTATGATCAGAATTTCCTTTATTTCTTTTGACAATGGGAGAAACTCTTCATTTTTAAGAAGAACAGCGCTTTCCTCCTCAATTCTTTTTGCCAAATCATGATGTCGTTCTCTGGTCTCTGCCAGGACCTCTTTTCTGCGTTTTTCCGGCAAAATATTCCCGGCATAATCTGTGTTTACTCTTTCTATTCTTTTTATAGCAGTTTCCAGAGTCTCCTGCGGCAGTTTTCCTGATTGTATAGCCTCCAGAATCTGCGCATAATGGTTACCGCAGCTGTCCGGCATCTCCACATCCATTCCCGCCGCCACACAGGCCGGCAGATCCACGCAGGCTCCCCAGTCACTCATTACCAGACCCTCATAACCCCATTTTTCTCTGAGAATCTCGGTCAGCAGGTGGGAATTTTCACATGCAGGAAGACCATTTATGTAATTATAGCTTGCCATGACTGTCGCCGGTTTTGCTTTTTTCACCGCTTTCTCAAATGCCGACAGATAGATTTCATGCAATGCTCTGTCATCAATCATGGAATTGGAGGTCATTCTGTGAGTCTCCTGATTATTTCCCGCAAAATGCTTCAGCGAAGTGCCCACACCCTGCTCCTGCATTGCACCAATATAGGCCGTCGCTAATTCTCCTGTCAGGAAAGGATCCTCTGAATAGTATTCAAAATTCCTTCCGCAGAGAGGGGATCGTTTGATATTTATTCCGGGTCCCAACACCACGGAAACGCCAAGCTCCTTTGCCTCCTGCGCAATGCTTTCCGCCATTTGTCCGATCAGATTCGGATTCCAGGAGCACGCTACGCTGCTCGCCGTCGGAAAACAGGTAGCTTCATAGCTGTCGTTGTTCTTCGCTCCATCCTCCTGGGCGCGGACGCCGTGCGGTCCGTCCGACACCTGAATATCTCCGATATGCCACGCTCCGTAACCCGTCACGAGCCTGCACATTTCTTCCAGACTTTTCCTCATAAAATACCTCCTTTTCTTCGATTTCCTCTAAGAAAAACTTAGCATCTCTTTTCTTTTTGCTATATCATTTTTATGTTGTATTATGTTAAAATTATTATAGAAAGAAGGGATACGCAATGACTAAGAAAAAAGCGCAGATTGGATACGAATTTTTAGATGCTTCCGGGAATTTTATATACGAAGCGCGGGAGACCGGAAAAACACATACTCCCTTTGCTTCGGAAATTTTATTGTTCCAATCGATAAAATGCGGTGACCTGACAGGAGTGAAAAATGCCCTGAATCTGTATCGGCAATCCGGTCTGATCATCGGGCATATGTCCGACAATCCTTCCCGGAAAATACACTACTGGGCAGTATCCACCATTGCCGTAGCGATTCATTATGCTATTCTGGGCGGACTGGATGAAAGTGAAGCTTATCAGTTAAGCGATTTCTATATTCAGAAGATTGATTCTCTTCAGACCATGGAAGAGTGTATTGATTATTTATGTGAAAAAGCAATCGAACTGGTCACAAAAGTAAAGGAGAAATCCATTCCTCAATGTTACAGTCCTTTGATCAATCAATGTGTTCACCTGATACATATCCATCTTCACAGCCGTCTTAAAATAGAAGATATCGCCAAAAGTCTTCATGTATCAAGGGATTATCTATCGCAGGCCTTCAAAAAGGAGACTGGAGTTCCCCTCCACCAATATATTCTGGATCAAAAAATGGAAGAAGCAAAACGTATGCTTACCCGAGGGATGACGATCAACGCCGTCAGCTATACGCTCTGCTTCTGCAATGAAAGCCATTTTATCCAGTTATTCAAAAAGAAGTATCATATGACACCAGCAGCATATGTTACCGGTACAAAATCACGGTTATGAATAGTCAAAACAGATCCAGCATATTGTCCAGATAGATTTCTTCTCTGACCTGCAGCTGGTACTCCGGTTTCGTCATATAGTACAGTAAAAATTCCAGAACCAGTGCACTGCCCAGTCCCCAGCCTTCGATCTTATAATTGGAAAATCCCATAGGAAGATAGATCTTCTGAATATCACCCACACTGATAAATCCGGGATTTTTCATGGCTTTGGAAAAACGATAGCCCTCCTCCGCCCCCGGCGAGGTACAACTAAAATCCGGCTCCTCTCCCAGATTCCTGCGGCTGACGGCTTCGTAGCATTCCTTCCTGTCCTTACATCCGAAATAACAACACTCATTGCACAAAAACTCCACTTTGTCTTTCTGTGATTCTGTCAGCGTATTTAATTTTTCATAAGCCTTGTTCAGGCGGAAATCCGGTACAACATAGCGAAAATCGTCTCTGCCGGTCTCCTTTTTTAACGCTTCAAAATCCGTCAGAACTTTCGTAGTGGAAGATACCGGATAAAGCTCCGGATAATGACTTTTCAGATACTGTAACAGCAGCTCCGAATGGACGATCGCGCCATTCTCCGAGGTTGCATTTTCCGCGAACAGAGCACAGAGTTCATTGCATTTTCTGTCCGAAAGATGTTCCTCGCGAAGAAGGGAATTACTAAAGGTCAGACGGGCTGAAATGCCATATTCCTGCAACAACGCCAGCACTTCTCTTGCATCGTGATCCTCCAGTGAGACGCGACCGCCGCCCCAGATACAGTCCGGCGGTGCTCCATAGATGGAGCCAATGTCACACCAGTCGTAAAAATATTCCCGATGCTCCCGGAATAATGGCAGAAATATCCGGTATAGTTCATAGAATTCAAACAGACCGGGAAGATGGTAATAAGCTGTTTTTTGCATATGGCTCATACTAATCTCCATTCGACTTACTGCATTCATAATTTAATTATTTTACTAAATCCATACAGTCTATGTATTTTTTCCCAATTAAAAATGAATAAATGCTTCTGTACTCCCCTGTCATATTTTTCGTAGCATCATATGCGGTTGTATTATTATCATGGAAATATTGAGGAAGGTATTTCGGATCAATATCGATATTCTTTTGATCCATATTTTGTAAATAAACATAAATAATAGTATACATCTTATCTATAAATTATATAATATTGTCCCGTATTTTCAGCATATCATAATAATTTCATTTCTATTTGATGGTTACAAAAAAATAGTTTGTCATTATATTTTCTCCAAAAGGTAAAAAGTACAATCCATGTAAAGAATAACAAACTGCTTATCACTGGAAATCATTATGTCCACTGCCGGAGACTTTCCCTTTATTCCATCTCTTGTGCCTCTTATTTCCAAATCCTGAAATTCATCATAATTTAGAATCCAGTCATATAATTCCGGATCTTCTTTTACGGCTTCACTTATATTATAGATCCAATTACGATCTATTATAGGAGATACCTCATAAGAAGGTTCTAAAACCTCACATTGATAACGTTCATATTTTTCAAGTCCTTCACTGGAAAATACATCTTCATTTATCACAATATGATTGCCTATGATGTCATGTCCCTCCGGATAATTCGTATAATCGTTCTGTATTTTTGTAAAGCCAAGCAATTTCGTAACTTCCCACTCGCCAAAAAACAATTCTTCAATTTCATCCATGGAAAATTCCTCTATCTTGTCATCTGCTTTTTCCGAATTTTGCTCTATCATTTCTTCCTCATTAACATTCTCCGTCTCATATAACGGTGCTAATAATCTTTCATATTTATCACCACTGAAGAAATCTGAAATCATCTTAACGTCCTCTATATACCAACCATCTTCACGATAAGACGCTTCTGTGCATTTTACTGTATTTTGACTTTTATCATTATCCCAGAATGAAATAAAGCGAACCATTGTCTTTCCATCTTTTTCAAACAATGTAGCACCGAGATAGACTTCATCATCAAATGTATCCGGCTGCTCTAAATCAATATCAGGGTTATGAATAAAATTGTATGGATACTCCACCCAGCCTGTATCCTCCAAATGCAGAATGGAGATATTAACAGTGCCAGAATCGGTTCCTCGTGTTGCTCTTTTCAACAGCACATCTGCCTTCCCATTTCCCGTTAAATCACCAGTAGTAACCGTCGATTCAAAATACCCCCTATAATCTTTTATTGCCACATCTACGCCATTTACATTCGCTATGATTGTTGTAAATCCAGCATCACATCTGTCGATCACACGTACCCTGTCTTCTTTTCCATCTCCGTTTAAATCTGTTCTCGATTCAATTCCAAAATCGATGGAAATGGCACTCTTCTGATAAGCACACCCCACTAAAAAAATTCCACTTATCATTAACAGTAGTATTTTTCTGACTGCAAATTTCGTACCTAACAATGTCTTCATGTACCTTCCACACCCTTCCCTAAATACAATTCAAAATCAGTCAAATATACACTCAAAAATATTGAACAAAGCAGCCATAAGTACATTATAGCTTATCCGGAAAAATGAAACAATCTGTTTCCAACTTCAAACAAACAGGGACACATTGCATGCCCCTGTCTGTTTTTTGATAAGAATTGTGATATGACACAATTAAAGTTCCTGCTACTTCTTTCACCAATCAAAGCTTTGCCCACTGCTCTTCCTCGGTCAACTTATTGCCGATCTCGCAAGAGGCAAATCCACCGGATCTCTCGTCATCAAACTCCAGGAAATAAGTATTCACATTCTCTATGATCTCATAGGTCTGTGTTTCCCGCAGTCTGAAATCGTATTCTTCCTACCCGTAATGCTTGATCAGATCCTCGAATGCATTGACCAACAATATTCATTTCCTTTTCCCGAAAGCCTCACAATTCACAATAATATCGCCTTTCTCCTGAATGGTAATATTCTGCCAGTGAAATGTATTTTCATTTCTTTCCACGAAACGCCATTTTCGATTGGGATTTTCCAAAACCGTTCCTGTCAATATTCCATTTTCCATAGTAAAACACAAATTTGTAAATTTACTCTTGCATGCATATACCATATCATAGCAATGGGTCTTTGAATTATATATTCTAAGTCCGACACCATACTCACCATCCGGCTGTGGAGAAGTCTCCCTCGTCGCTCTGGAAGGACATATGAACATATCTTCAATACCTATCCCGTTCAATACCCGTCTGAAGATCCACTCTCCTTTTAACCGGCGCTGCGGCCTGCTACGATCACCATCTATAAATTTATCTTTATAATCAAATTCCCAATCACCCAATAGCGGAGCAAACCAATCGTATTCCTCCGGAATAGTTTCTTCCGATCGTCCATATAAAGCTTCTATAAAGCTGTCCATAATGTTTTTGCCCTCCCTGTACCTGCGTCAAATTCTTCCGGCAATAATTGCCTTCACTTCTTTTGCAATCCCTTTTTCTTCAATTCCTTCGCCTAAATTGCACATAGCGCTCACATCCTTTCGCATATTTTCTTCTATGGGAATATCATATTCATTTCCTATAATGCTCAACTTTTCATCTACCGTGACATCTTTAAATGCAACCGGTACGACATTGCATACTCCTCCTGTTTCCTACTCTGTATGTAGCAGTTACTTTATGCATTCATGTTAATGAATCCGCTCTTTTATAAAGAAGATATTAGTAAATTTATAAATCACTATGAAATTTATTAGCGCTCTCCGTATTTACCAAATTTTCATTATATGCTGCATGATAAGGCTTACAGCTGTAATTCCACACCAACAGGATGCCCCGACAATAATAGGCTTTCCACCGGTCTTAATGAGTTGTATCACATTGCTGTTTAATCCAATTGCTGCCATCGCCATAATGATCATAAATTTTGACAGCTCTTTCAGCGGATGAAATACCTCGGCATTGACTCCCATATGTACGCAGACTGTCGTAATGATCGCCGCAAGTACAAAATACAGTATGAACATCGGAAATGCTCTCTTAAAGCTGAACTTTGCAGCCTGTCTTCCTTCTTTTGCACTCTGTCTGTCCCGTATCAGGGATAATCCGAGAGTAATTGGTATGATTGCAAGTGTTCTTGTAAGTTTTACCGTCACTGCTTTATTTAATGTCTCACTTCCAAGGTTCCACATACTGTCCCATGTTGATGCAGCAGCCGTTACCGATGACGTATCATTGATTGCCGTTCCCGCAAAAATACCAAATGCATCCCCATGCACAGTGTCAAATACTATTGCTTTTCCAAGAATTGGGAAAAAAATGGCTGCAAGCACATTGAAAAAGAAAATCACCGCTATGGACTGTGCAATTTCATCATCATCGGCATCAATAACCGGTGCGGTTGCCGCAATCGCAGATCCTCCGCAGATGGATGAGCCGACGCCTACAAGGATTGATGTGTTTGCAGGTACTTTCAGAATCTTCTGCAGTATCCATGCAATAATAAGAGATGTTGTGATCGTACAGACAATAATCGGCAAAGATTGCTTTCCTGTCTGAAAGATTACTCCCAGATTCATTCCAAATCCAAGCAAAACCACCGCACTCTGAAGAATCACCTTTGATGTCCATTTAATTCCCGCTTCCGCTTTTCCCTTATCATTCCAGATCATTGTAATGATCATTCCTGCAATGATTGCCGGTACCGCTCCCCCTATCACCGGAAACAGTTTTCCAAGAAACCATGCCGGAATAGCTATTACCAGACAAAGCAGAATACCGAACCCATTCTTTTTCATAAAATTCATTTGCTCATTTCCTCTCTTTCGTTCTTATCCCCGGAAGCAATCCTCAACCTGTTTCACAATCGTTTCATCCAACCAGCCCTTCTTCGCCATATCCCACAGGATCTCGCAGGCTTTTTCATGGGGCATACCCTTCTTGTAGGGGCGGCTTTCGGTCAGTGCCTGATAGATATCTATACATGCCATCATGCGCTCCTGCGTGTTCAGTTCCGCAGCGGTCTTACCGAAAGGATAACCGGTTCCGTCCAATCGTTCGTGGTGAAATGCCGCCCAGTCACGGATCTCGTCAAAATCATCCACGTCGGACAAAATAGAATAGGTATATGCCGCGTGATGTTTCATCACGGCAAATTCATCCTCCGTAAGTCTTCCCGGCTTCTCCAGGATCTCATTACCTACCGCCACTTTTCCGATGTCGTGCAAAGCGCCCGCAAGGTACATTTTCTCCACGGTTTCTTCATCAAATCCCATATAACGGCTCAACCGTTCTGCATCCTCTGCTACACCGATGGAATGGGTGCTGGTGAATGGAGATTTGTAATCGACGATCTGTGCAAAAAAGCTCGCCAGCTCCTTGATCTGCGCGAAGCTTAGCTTCTGTTTGATGCGGGGGATTTTCTCCCACAGATTTTTCTCAAAGCTATCCTCTCCCAGCGTCAGAAAATGTGACAGCGTAAACACCTGCAGGAAAGCATCCACACATTCCTTGTCCACAACGGTTCCTTCATTTTTGTGAAGATATCCACAAGCTTTATTG
>ENA-OWOF01000119-OWOF01000119.1-gut-metagenome-genome-assembly--contig:-NODE-119-length-33222-cov-13.479861_pt1 | contig 33222 bp, 28 predicted proteins | sample MGYA00248255_ERZ651790 | MGnify/ENA primary metagenome ERZ651790 (study PRJEB26908, sample SAMEA4031711) | gut metagenome | biome: gut; feature: normal infant; material: stool | place: China | collected...
TTGTAGGTATTGAAGATCAGGTCTACTACCTTGGAGAACTCGGACTCGATCTGCTCCGGTGTTACGAACAGATGGGCGTCGTTCTGGCAGAAATGTCTGCCTCTCTCGATACCCTTCAGGGTACCACTGGCTTCAAAACGGAAGTCATGCGCGATCTCACCGATACGGATGGGCAGATCCTTGTAGGAGTGCTGTGTGTTAGCGTAGATCATCATATGGTGAGGGCAGTTCATGGGACGCAGTACAAAGGACTCGCCTTCTACTTCCATGGGAGGGAACATGTTCTCCTTGTAGTGATCCCAGTGACCGGAGGTCTTGTACAAATTTACAGTACCGACACAGGGAGTCATAACGTGCAGGTATCCCAGTCTTCTCTCTTTATCCTTAATATAATTCTCCAGTTCCTGCCATACGGTGTAACCCTTAGGAAGGAACATAGGAAGTCCACGGCCTACCAGATCATCGGACATGAACAGTTCCATTTCCTTGCCGATCTTTCTGTGGTCACGCTCTTTGGCCTCTTCTAACTCCTTCAGATGTGCTTCCAGTTCTTCTGCGGTAGGGAAGCAGACACCGTAGATACGCTGCATTACGTGGTTGCTGGCATCGCCCTTCCAGTATACTCCGGAGTGTTTTACCAGCTTGAAGTTCTTGCACAGCTTAGTGCTGTCTACGTGAGGTCCACGGCACAGATCGGTGAAATCTCCCTGATCGTATACAGTGATGTTGCCGTCTTCCAGATTGCTGATCAGATCCAGCTTATACATATCGTCCTTGAACATTTCCATAGCTTCTGCCTTGGATACTTCTCTTCTGTAAATCTTCTTGCCTTCCTTGCAGATCTTCTTCATCTCTTTTTCGATGGCAGCGATCACTTCGTCGTTGACCACATCGTTGCCGAGATCGATATCATAATAGAATCCTTCCTTTACCACAGGTCCTACCCAGAATTTTGCATGAGGGTACAGATGCTTTACTGCCTGTGCCATAACATGGGCGCAGGAATGATTGAGAGTTGAAAGTCTTTCGTCTTCCTTAAAATTTACCATTTTCGTTCTCCTTTTTGTTGTTTTCTAAACTATTCAGAATCTCCATTCGCGAAATCGCTCTTTCAGAGTTTTGCTGAAAAGTCACAAAAAAGTCCCTTGCAACAATCTGCAAGGGACGTATCACACGCGGTTCCACCCTGATTGCAATTATTTTATTAAAAATAACTGCCACTCATTTGCTCGTAACGGGAGCTGCCGGGCTGTATTAAAGCCACTCGGAGATGGTCTTCGTCCGCATCCGGCAAAACCGCTCACAGCTCCTGTTCCTAATAACAGGGCGGTTCTCTCTGGTGCCTTTCTATGCTTCCTACTCTTCTCTTCAACGTTTTCTGATCTTAAAATCTGTTGCTTTAGGACTTATGTTGATATCATAGACCTTTTCACACGGATTGTAAAGAGGTATTTATATAGCTTTCCACATTTTCTCTGGACATATCTAAAGCTACGGCCAATTCCCCATACAGATGATCCTCTGCAATACGGAAATATCTGGCATCCACTGCTGTCTCCTTGCGTCCCGCTTCCTCTCTGGCACGTTTTCGCAGGTAGATCGTCTTGATGATCCGGATCAGATCCTGGCAGCTGCTGGTCTTTAAACAATTTTTGTATTCCTGCTCTAACAGCTTATCATTGGCAATGGTGATCAGCGGGATCTCCGGGATCCTGTGGATCAGATTCTCCGCTTCCTCGTGCGCAAGCACCTTACGCATGGCACCTTCCGCCGTATCCACCGGAATATATACTGTGCTGGAGGCCAGATACAGAGGTTTTAAAATATAATACTCTCTCTTCTTGTCCACTCCCGCAATGTCTAATGTCGTGATCTCTTCCACCACACAGACTCCCTTACTGCCACATACTACACGTTCGCCCTTCTGAAACACCTTAACCTTCCTTTCCTCTGCCGATTGCAGAAAAATGCGAAACACAATTTCCGTTTACTACCAATAGTATACCCTTATTGTACCAAAAGAAACGCCGAAATGTCAGTATCTTTCGGCGTTTCTGAATATTTTCGTGAATATTGCTCATAAAGAATCGGTCATGTATTGTGCATTATTTCTGATAGGCGATGCGTGGATCTCCGTTTTTTAAGTAAATAATGCCTCTGCGTTCAAAGCCGTTCTTCTCTAATAAGTGCTGCATGGTGTGATTATCGAAATGGGTATCGGCCCGCAGATAGGGTACTTCCTTCTCACAAAAAGCAACACATTTTGCAAACAGTCCCTTCACTTCCCCGTCTCCCGCCAGGCGATGGATCGTGCCGTAAGGTCTCTCCTCCCGCCAGCTGCCGTCCTCAATATAGGCATAGGTCGGTTCCTCCTCCAGTAAAAGCATGAATACCCCGTGGATGCGTCCGTCCTTTTTATACACATACAGCCGCCGTTTCTCAATGTCTGTCCGCAGCGTATCCGGATCCGGATACGCACCGTTCCACTGGTTCGGATTGCCGTTTGCACGCATGTAGGCTTTGGCGATGTCATAGATCTCCATGATCCGGGGCAGGTCTTCCTCTTTAGCAAGTAAAATATTCTCAGTCGCTGTATCTAAATTGGCTTTTCCATCCTGCCCTGCCCCCTGTTTTTCCTCGCGGCATTGACTTTGCTCCACACACTCGCAGGATACTACAACCTTATTTGTTTCCGCATTCATGATTTCTCTCACCGCCGCTTCCATCCGCTCCGCCAGCTGTCTGTGACCCTTCGCTGTCAAGTGCACATGATCCGCCTTCGTCAGTTCACAGCCTCCCGCATCTAAGAAATCCGCCCGCTCAGCCACTGCCAGAAAAGCATATTCTCTTGCCAGTGTCTTCGTTGTCTCCACGCTTTTTTCATTAAAATCAGGATAAATCACACCCTCTTCGATGGGAACCGGCGCCACGATCAGGATCTTCGGTCCGTTCTTCCCCCAGCAGGGAACCGATTTTGCCTCTTCCACAAGAATCTGCATGCCTTTCGTGATTTTCTTCGCATCCGTATTGAATTTCACTTTGGAATCATTGGTGCCCAGCATCAGGATCACTAGGTCTAACGGCTCGTGGCTGTTCAACAGGGCATGCAGTACCGGTAGCAGATTTACCGAATCCATGTCCGGATCATCATACACACAGGTTCTGCCGCTTAAGCCTTCCTCAATGACCAGATATTCCTCTCCCAGTGCTTTCTGTAACAGACAAGTCCAACGTTCCTCTTCATTATATCTGCTGCCGTGGTCGGCACTCTCCGACGGATCGGTGCAGAGCCCATGCGTATTGGAATCTCCGATACACAAAATATGTTTTTTCACTGTTTAACTCTCCGTTTTCTATTTCAGTCTGTAACTATCCAGGATCAATACGTCAAGCTTCAATATTGGGGAAAAATACAATAACATCATCCCCCTGACATTCCACATACATGCCCTCCAGTTCCAGGTTTACATCATCCACATTGTTATCATCAAAATATTTGGTCAATTCCATGATCGTTTCCATATAGGAATTGTCACCCTTTACAAGAATCCCCAGACCCTTTTCCGGCTCCTGCTCATAGAGCTCCAGCTCTTCGGTTTCATCGACATATTCACGTATTGCTTCTGTTACGGTCATTTGTTTTTTTCTCCTTCTACTGTTCCTTTGTTCATATTTGCTGCTTCTCTTTATTGTATCATGATTCGCACCTACGGTGCTTACCGTTGCTTCGCAACGATCATGATCAAATTCGCCGTTCGCCAATTATGCAAGCATATTGGCTCACTTGCGCTCATTATATCATAAAAGGCGAACCCTGGCACCGCCAAAGTCCGCCCTTCATCATTTTCTTCTCTTATTCCTCATTCAACTTAGCTGTATAACTTATGATAATTCCCGTTTCTACCTTTCGCATTTTCTGGAAGAGTAAAAAATTTATCTCTTAAGTTAGTGTCATTTTAGAATCAAAACAGACCCTTAATAGTTCAAATACTAAAAAGGAAATCGGAATTATCAACAAATCAGGTTCATGAAATGTGACAAGGATAGAAAACCTTTCAGCTATATTTTCAAGTACCTGTGTTCCCGCAAGTGCGCCGGTACCACTGATATAGAAATAAATATCTTTCATGGATATAACGGAGGCAATACGATCCAGGAATCTGGTATAAGACATTCCCAATACTACACCCACTATTAATATTGTCTGAAGCATTATTTTTCTCCAATTTCCTTGTAGCGTTTCCTTAATCTTTTTCAACTGTCCCACACGAAAGTCTTTCCCATGAGCTAACATACATAACACAACTGCTATCAATGCTGTAAACAACAGTCCTGTTTTTCCCGGGATCTGGAAGAACCTGCTTTCCGGCATGGTAATCCAACTCCATTGCTGCTCATATAAATCACTTTCCGTTTGATGTGCCATGAAAATCCAAAACTCTGTCATTTTGCCAAACTCAGTTAACAAAAAATATCCTAAAATCACAGGCACACATTTAACAGCTTCCTTGATTTTCATCATAGAATTCTCCTTCTAATTTCGTAGACTTTTGTTGCTCTTTCGTTCTTTTTTTATAATAACTTATTTTTTTATTGTTATCATAATTTGTCCACAAAAAGCAGAAATCTGACCACCAATTATAGCACGTCCATCAATATTTTAATGCTTACCTGCATATCAACCCTGATTGACAATTCTCCTTGATATTTTTCCACGATTTGTTCAATAATCTTCATTCCCCAGCCATGCGCTAACGAATCCTGCTCTCTCTCAGATACAAAATGATTATTTTTAACCACTGGTTTTTCCTTATAGTCATTCTGCATTTCAATCACAAGAAATCCTGCTGTTATTGCAATATTCAATCTGATTTGTTCTTTTGCTGCCTCCAATGCATTGTTCAATAAATTAGCAAATAATACACAAAATTCTCTATCCTCCAGTTTTAGCCCTGACGGAAGAATCGGTGTTTCGACCACCAAAAGAATATTGCGCTGTTCTGCTTTCTCTTTTGCTTCATAAATTACGGTATCTACAATATCTACGCCTGTATGTACCGGAATCATTTTACACTGCAGCGGTTCCTGCACGCTCTCTATATATGATAAAGCTTCTTTCTGATCACCATTTTGCAGAAGTCTCTCCAGCGCTCGCAGGTGATGTTTGATATCATGATACAGTTTTGCATTTTCTGTATAGAAATTCTGTGCTCTGACATATTGGCTCTCAATCAGATCATATTGTGTATCTAATACAGAGATTTGCATCTTCAGTTGCGATTGGTGAAAGTAAAAATATACCATAAGAAGCAGACTCACCAGGCAGGACAGGAAAACATAATTCTGAATTGCATTTCCATAAATCATATCCATGAAAAAATCACACAGAAATGCTGTACTAAAGAAAGCAATGCCAAATGTTTTCAACAGATTCAACGCTGTAAAAGTTTTTCCTATTCCTTTATGTCTTATAGCAGATATCAATATACCATTTAAAATCAGCCATCCTGCCTGTGCGCAAAATTCCGCATTTGTCCAGAAATGTTCCACCAGGCCCAGTAAAACGGTCCAGATAAAAACATAACTGACCACAAGGGATGCCACTTTTTCCACAGAGCCATTCCATAACAGGTATCCTAAAATAGTAAGAAGTAGCAGTAACGGAATCCACGACAAATACTTTTGCAGACCATACCATAGCATTCCCGATAAAAATATTGTTAATATAAATTTTTTATTTGAATCTATGTATTTTCTCCGATCAAAAAGCCTATCCATCCATATCAGAAGCCATGCCGAATTGTGTATGCTCCACAGAATTTTGATCATCTGTATTCTACTTTCCATTTATCGTACCTGCCTGCCAATATTCCATTATTCGATGTTTTAATTGTGCCAGTCGTCGTTCTCCTATGTACAATTGCTGCCCCGTAGATAAAACCATCTGGTTATCTTTGATCTGTTTCACATGATATAAATTACACAAATATCCCCGATCCACCCATACGAATTCATCTTCCGGCAATTTTTCCGATATCTTTTTTAAAGAACTTCTTACCTTACACCTGGTAGCATCTGTCTTTTCAATATATAAATACTTGCCTTCTCTCCAAATATATACAATTTTTCTAAATGGGATTTTTTCTATGCCCTGTTGATTTTCTGCAATATAAACCTCTGAGGTACGTGATACAATTTCCCTGAATGCTGCCTCCAGTGCCTGTGTGATCATGCTCTCCATTTGTTGCTTCGGAATAAAACGAAATGGTCGGAATTCAAATGATTTATACACATAACTCTCGTAAGCTGACACAAAGATGATCAGAATATCCGGTGCTGTTTCCTGAATTTTAGCTGCCAGTTCAAAGCCATTTAATTCCTGCATTTCGATATCCAAAAACAACAGATCAAACGCTTGACCATCCTCAATTTCATACCACAATGCCTTACTGCTCTGATATACATTACATTCATAAGGAATACTTTTTGTCATGAAATAATCTTTTATATGTTTTTCTATGAACTCCGCATCTTCTACCGTATCATCACATATTGCAGCTTTCATTTTCCATGCTGTATACTTTCCCATCGTTTTCCCCCTCCTTTATAGTATAATTATGCCATAACTATGTCCTTTTTCAAATTATTTTGTAACTATTCAGAACACCATTCAGAAAAGCCTCGCAGAGGCGGTTTTGCGAATGGTGTTCTGAATAGTTACATTATTTTTATTCATAAAAAGTATACATAAAAACGGTCTTTTGACTTATGCCAAAGACCGTTTCTTTTACCATTTTATTCCTCATTCATCTTAGCCAGCTTGGCTGCCTGGTCGGCTGCGATGCAGGCATCGATGATCTCTTCGATATCTCCGTTCATGATCTTGTCTAACTTGTAAAGGGTCAGACCAATACGATGGTCTGTGACACGACCCTGGGGGAAGTTGTAGGTACGGATCTTCTCAGAACGGTCTCCGGTACCGATCTGGCTGCGGCGCATCTCTGCTTCCGCATCGTGTCTCTGCTGCTGCTCGATGTCATACAGCTTGGATTTCAACAGTGCGAATGCCTTCGCCTTGTTCTGGATCTGAGACTTCTCTGTCTGGCTGTATACCACGATTCCAGAAGGATAGTGGGTCAGACGTACCGCAGAGTCGGTGGTGTTGACACACTGACCGCCGTTACCGGATGCTCTCATGACATCGATACGGATATCCTTGTCCTCGATGACGATATCAATATCATCATCCACCTCCGGCATAACCGCCACACTGATGGTGGAGGTATGGATACGTCCGCCGCTTTCGGTCTCAGGTACACGCTGTACACGATGTACGCCACTCTCATACTTCATCTTGGAATAAGCACCTTGTCCGCTGATGGTAAACTGGACTTCCTTCATACCGCCGATACCGATCTCATCCACGTTGATCAGCTCTACCTTCCAACGCTGCTTCTCGGCATAATGCACATACATACGATAGATTTCCGCTGCGAACAGCGCAGCCTCATCACCGCCGGCGCCGGCACGGATCTCCACGATTACGTTCTTGTCATCGTTAGGATCCTTGGGCAGTAACAGGATCTTCAGCTCCTGCTCCAGCTCTTCCACACGTTTCTTGCTGTCATTTAACGTCTCCTTGATCATCTCGCGCATTTCATCGTCTTTTTCCTCTTCCAGCATGGAAAGAGAATCTTCGATATCCTGCTTGCACTTTTTGTACTCTGTATATGCGTCCACGATGGGAGTCAGATCACTCTGTTCCTTCATCAGCTTGCGGAAACGTTCCTGGTTATTCGTGACCGTGGGCTCATGCAGTTCACCCATGATCTCTTCAAAACGAATCAATAAATCTTCTAACTTGTCAAACATAACTAATTCCTCTCACAATAAGTCCCTAGTACTACCCGGTCCAGACCGGCATAATCCTGCACCACCTGTACCTCGCGATACCCCTGTGCGCGCATCAGTTCCGACACAGCCTGTCCCTGGTCATATCCGATCTCAAAAAAGAGCATTCCGCTGTTCACCAGATGTTTTCCTGCTTCTTTAATGATACGGCGGTAAAAATGTAAACCATCCTCCGTACCGTCTAATGCCATCCTTGGTTCATGATCCCTCACCTCCGGCATCAGCTTCTCTATTTCCGCACTGGCGATGTAAGGCGGATTCGACACGATGATCTCAAATTTTCCCTCCACCTTTTCAAACAGATCACTCTGTAAAAAATGCGCATGCTCCGCTTTTTCCGGGGTAAGCACCTTCAAGACATTTCGTCCTGCCACTTCCAGGGCCTCAGCTGACAGATCCACGCCCAGTCCTTCACAGTCATTGCTGTAATGCAGAAGGCTTAACAGAATACATCCGGAGCCCGTACACATATCCAGTATCCGCATCCTGTCATGGAGTTCCTTGAGTACTTCTTCCACCAGAATCTCGGTATCCTGCCTGGGAATCAATACATTTTCATTGACCGTAAATGCCAGTCCCATAAAATCCTGCTCCCCGGTCAGCTGTTGCAGCGGAATACGTCCGGCGCGCTTCCCGATCCAGCCAAAGTACTTTTCTTCCGTTTCCGGCTCTACCGGCTGTTCTCCGTGCACCAGCAGATCATTGCGGTCCGTTCCACACACAGCCTCCAGCAAAAGTCTGGCATCCAGTGTGGATTCTTCGATTCCTGCCTCATTCAGTATATGGCAGCCTTTTTCATAACATTCACGATAGGTCATCGTTTCTAATCCTCAGGCTCCGCAGGTTTTTCATCCTGCATCCAGCTCTCATCCACTTCGTAGCCGAAGGTATCCTGCAGATATTTTCTCCAGTCGAATACTGCTTCTACGGAAGCGATAGCTACCTCTGCCATGCTCTCATCCGGCTCCTTGGTGGTCATACGCTGGATCCACATGCCGGGTGCCGACAGAATCTTAATAAAGATATTATCCGTGCGTCCTGCCAGGCGGATGATCTCATAAGAAATTCCTGCCACAACAGGCATCAGCAGAATACGAAGGACCACCTTCTCCGCTACATTGTCCACCTGAATAAAGAAAAACAACACGATACTTACCAGCATAACAAAGAATATAAAACTGGTACCGCAGCGTTTATGCAGTCTGGAGCTGCGCATCACGTTGTGCACCGTCAGGGGTCTGCCCTTCTCGATACAGTTGATGCATTTGTGCTCCGCGCCGTGGTACTGGTACAGTCTGCGGATATCCTTCATGGCACTGATGCCCCATACATACAATAAAAACAGGGCAATACGGATCACACCCTCAATGATCGCCATCAGGGATCGATTGCGGATAAAGCTCTCAAACAGCGATGAAATAAAATAAGGAAGTACAATGAAGATTCCCACTGCCAGTACGACTGAGATCACCGTCACGATACCGGACAGCAGTTTTTCTCCGTTACCGCCGCTCATTTTATCCATTGCCTTGTCAAACTTCGTCTCCTTACTGTCCTCCTCTTCATAAAAGGAAGCAGAATAATTTAAAGCTCTGGTTCCCAGGATCAGAGAATCCAGAAAATTAAAAATACCGCGGATAAAGGGGAGCTCCTTGATCCTGCTGCCATGGGCCAGTCCCTGATAGGTCTCCACTTCCACATCGATCTCACCGTCCGGCTTGCGGACCGCTACCGCGTATTTTTCTTTATTTTTCATCATAACGCCTTCCAGCACCGCCTGTCCGCCGATACCGGAATAACGACTCTTTCTTCTAGCCATAAACATTGTCCTCGTAATGCAGTATAAAACAGAATCCTTTTTGTCGTATAGGAACACACTTTCTGTACGACAAGAAACGGTTGAGATAAGAATACCTCAACCGTTCGCTTGCAATCTTATTTAACACCGTATTTCTTATTGAACTTATCAATACGGCCATCGGTTCTTGCAGACTTCTGCTGGCCTGTGTAGAATGAATGACACTTGGAGCAAACTTCTACGTGAAGCTCGGGCTTGGTGGAGCCGGTTACAAATGTGTTACCACAGTTGCAGGTTACAGTTGCCTGGTAGTAAGCGGGATGGATTCCTTCTTTCATTTCTTTCACCTCTCTATAAAAATGTCGTGTATAAGTTCTTGTTCTCATCCTCACTGCTTATGGAACCACAAACAGCGGTATTATTGTACCATAAGAAAAGATACGGTGCAAGACTTATTTTAACATTTTTTGCGATAATCAGATAATTAAATGAAGTGATTCTTCTTCACCATGTTCACAAATTCCCCATTGTTGCGTGTATGAGCAAACATATCCAGAATTCGGTCGGTTGCCTCATCGGGCTTCAGTCCATTCAGCGCCTTACGCATGATATTGATGGCTTCCAGTTCTTCCGAAGTTAACAGCAGGTCCTCTCTTCTAGTGCCGGACTTTGCAAGGTCGATAGCCGGGAAAATGCGCTTCTCGGACAGTTTTCTGTCCAGAACCATTTCCATGTTACCGGTTCCCTTGAATTCCTCGTATACCACATCATCCATCTTACTTCCGGTCTCTACCAGTGCGGTTGCCAGAATCGTCAGGCTTCCGCCCTCACGCATATTACGGGCTGCACCGAAGAATCTCTTGGGCATATGGAGTGCGGCAGGATCCAGACCACCGGACAGAGTACGTCCACTGGGGGGAACCACCAGGTTATACGCTCTGGTCAGACGGGTGATACTGTCAAGCAGGATCACGACATCCTTTTTATGTTCTACAAGACGCTTTGCGCGCTCGATTACCATCTCGGATACTCTCTTATGATGCTCGGGAAGTTCGTCGAAAGTAGAGTAAATGACTTCTACATTATCTCCGTGGATTGCTTCCTTAATATCGGTAACTTCCTCAGGTCGTTCATCGATCAGCAGGATCAGCATATGCATCTTAGGATTGCCACTTAAAATGGACTTTGCCACCTCTTTTAACAGGGTGGTCTTACCTGCCTTGGGCGGGGATACGATCATACCACGCTGTCCCTTGCCGACAGGGCTCACCAGATCCATAACTCTCATGGCTACGCTGCAACCGGGAGTCTCCATTTTGATCCGCTCATCGGGGAAGATCGGAGTCATATCTTCAAATGCCATTCTCTTGGCAGATTCTTCTACGGTATAGCCGTTAATGCTCTTAACAAACAGCAGCGCACTGAACTTCTCCTGCTGCGTCTTGATCCGCTTGTTACCCTTCAGAATATCGCCGGTCTTCAGTCCAAAACGGCGGATCTGACTGGGTGCCACATAGACATCATTCTCACCGGGCATGTAATTCTCGCAGCGGATAAATCCGTAACCGTCCGGCATTACCTCCAGGATACCGCTGGCTTCAATACCGCTGTCTAATTCCTTGGGATACTGGCTCTCGTCATAAGCCACATTGTTCGGGTTAAAGGACCGTTCCTTGGTATAAGCTTCGCTTCTCGCTCCAACATTCTCTGCTGCACCGTTCTCCTGCGGCTTTTGTCTGTAAGGACGATCCTGTCTTACAGGACGCTCTGTTCTCTCCGGCTCTCCGCTTGTTGCTGCTGTCTGTCTGGCTGCCGCTACCTTCGCTTCTTCCTCTTTTTTCAAGCGCTCATCTTCTGCCAGCATGGCTTCTACCAGCTCCGCCTTTTTCATTGTGGAAGTACCCTTCAGGCCACGCACTTTTGCCAGCTCCTTCAACTGCACTAATGCAAGTGATTCATATTTTTCCCTCATATGCTCCTCCTGTATTCATTATATACTCTGCAAACTGTTCACTTAGGGGAATACTCCTGATCTATCCTGATGTGTCAATGAAATAAAATAGATATTAAAACTATATCTGCGCTTATTATAATATATATTTTTTAAAATAGGAAGTCCCAAAATTATTTTTTTACAAATCCTTGCGAAGTACCGGATTCTATTATATCATAGTTCATGACATCTGTATCTATAAATAATCAAAGAAAGAGGTATTGTCATGACAACCAACGAAAAAGCGTTACTGATGCACGAAAAATGGAACGGTAAACTTGAAACCGTATCCAAGACTCCGGTAAAGACCCGTGAGGATCTGGCGATTGCATATACTCCCGGTGTTGCGGAGCCCTGCAAGGTAATTGCCCAGGATAAGGAAGCTGCTTATAAATACACCATGAAAGCCAATACCGTGGCCGTTGTCTCCGACGGAAGTGCCGTTTTGGGACTCGGTAACATCGGACCCTATGCAGCAATGCCCGTTATGGAAGGCAAGGCAGTCCTCTTCAAGGAATTCGGCAATGTGAACGCCGTTCCCATCTGCTTAGATACGCAGGATACTGAAGAGATCATCAAGGCAGTGACCTATCTGGCTCCCGGATTTGGTGGCATCAATCTGGAAGACATCAGCGCCCCCCGCTGCTTCGAAATTGAGGAACGTCTGAAGGAGATTTTGGACATTCCTGTATTCCATGATGACCAGCACGGTACCGCCATCGTCGTACTCGCCGGTGTCATTAATGCCCTGAAGGTAGTCGGTAAGAAAAAGGAAGACTGCCGCGTAGTGGTAAACGGTGCCGGAAGCGCCGGTGTGGCGATTACCAGGCTGCTTCTGACCTATGGTTTCCCCAATATCATCATGTGTGATAAAGTAGGTATCGTTTCTAAAGATACCGAGGGCTTGAACTGGATGCAGAAAAAAATGACCGAGGTTACCAACTTAAATAACGAAACCGGTTCTCTTGCCGATGCTCTGAAGGGTGCTGACATCTTCATCGGTGTCTCCGCTCCTAACATCGTCACTCCCGAAATGGTAGCCTCCATGAACCATGATTCCATCTTGTTCGCCATGGCAAATCCTGTTCCCGAGATCATGCCGGATGTGGCAAAGGCAGCCGGTGCCCGTGTCGTTGGAACCGGACGCAGTGATTTTCCCAATCAGGTGAACAACGTGGTAGCATTCCCCGGTATCTTCAAGGGTGCCCTGGAAGGACGCGCTACTCAGATCACTGAAGAGATGAAGTTAGCCGCTGCCGAAGCCATCGCCGGGCTGGTACCTGCTGACAAGCTCTCCGATGATAATATCATGCCGGAAGCCTTCGATCCCCAGGTAGCGGAAGTCGTAGCCAATGCCGTGAAGAGTCATATCCGCTAATGTATCCGGATAACATAAAAAGAGAATGGCACGGCAAGCCCTACTACTCTCTGGATTCCTATTGTAAAAATACATTTCACCATAAATGCTATAAAATAGCCCTGAATGCCCGGATGTCCTGTCCCAATCGGGACGGCACCCTTGGCACTCGGGGTTGTATCTTTTGTAGCAGAGGCGGTAGCGGCGATTTTGCTGTGGACATGGCAGGCAAGTCAATGCAGGAACAGCTCACGGAAGGTATGGCTAAGTTCGGCAGCAAAGCAACCGGGCAGGATCTGATTGCCTATTTTCAGGCATATACAAACACCTATGCCCCTCTCCCTTATCTGGAAGAGGTGTATCGTTCTGCCCTGAACCATCCGGATGTGTGTGGGATCTCCATTGCCACGAGACCGGACTGTCTGGGCATAGAAGTACTGGACCTGCTGGCGAAGCTGCGTGACGAATATCCGGACAAGTTTCTCTGGATCGAATTGGGGCTTCAGACCATCCACGAAAATACCGCCCGCTATATCCGCAGAGGTTATCCGCTGTCCTGTTTTGAACAAGCATGTGCAGATCTTAAGGCTTTGCAGATTCCATTTATCGTCCACACGATCCTGGGACTCCCGGGGGAAACGAATATTCAGCTGCTTCAGACAATGGATTATCTGAACCGGATCCAGCCTTTCGGCATCAAATTGCAGCTCTTGCATGTGCTGAAAGATACCGATCTTGCGGATGATTACCTGGCAGGGAAGTTCGCGGCTCTGACCTTTGATGCCTATATCGATCTGGTCATCTCCTGTCTCGCCCATCTGTCCCCGGACATCGTGATCCATCGGGTCACCGGTGACGGACCGAAAAATCTGTTGATCGCTCCCACCTGGAGTATGGACAAGCGCAGTGTTCTCAACGAATTACATCATCGCATGAAAAAACAGGGCATCCGTCAGGGTGACCTGTTTCAAAAAGACAACTATTCATAACTATAAGAAAGGCTGTACTCACATTATGTTACAAGATCCGCTTACTCTATACAAACTCATCGTTCTCTATATGCTGAACCGCGTTACCTTCCCTCTCACTACCGCACAGGTAAGCGACTTTATCCTCGGGAAAGAATACACGAATTTTCTGACCTTACAGCAGGTCATCAATGAGCTGACAGATGCCGGCATGATTGCCACCCAGTCGATCCGCAACCGGACACATCTGTCCATCACTGACGAGGGAAAAGAAACACTGAATTTCTTCGAGAACCGCATCGGTGATACCATCAAGCAGGAGATCAATACCTATTTTCAGGAAAATGAATTCACACTGCGCAACGAAGTATCAGTCCTCGGAGATTACTATAAATCCACTTCCGGTGAGTACGAAGCTCACCTGGTAGCAAAAGACAGAGGCATCAGTCTGGTAGATATCACTCTGTCTGTCCCCGTGGAAGAAACTGCCGCTGCCATCTGCGATAACTGGCAGCGGAAAAACCAGGAAATATACAAATATCTGATCACGGAATTATTCTAATTCCGGGAATTATTCTGGTTTTGCCGCTTCTTTTTTGATTCTCGCCATATGTTCACGGATCTTCACTTCATAGCCGTTGCCCGAAGGCTGATAGAACTCCCTGCCGCTTAACTCATAAGGCAGATACTGTTGTTCCACATAGTCATTCGGGTAATCATGTGCATATTTATATCCTGTACCATGTCCCAATTTTGCTGCTCCTTTATAATGTGCATCCTGCAGATGCGTGGGAATCGGCAGATCTCCGCTGGCCTGCACTTCCTGCATTGCCCGGGATACCGCTTCATAGCTGCGGTTGCTCTTGGGTGCCGTAGCAATGTAAGTGACTGCCTGTGCTAAAATGATCTGTGCCTCCGGCATACCGACCCGTTCCACTGCCAGGGATGCATTCACTGCCACTACCAATGCCTGCGGATCCGCATTTCCCACATCCTCCGATGCACAGATCATGATACGTCTCGCGATAAAAGTCACGCTCTCTCCCGCATTTAACATTCTTGCCAGATAATATACTGCGGCATCCGGGTCAGAGCCACGCATGCTTTTGATAAAAGCAGAGATCGTATCGTAATGGTTGTCACCGTTTTTATCATATTTTGCCGCTCTCTTCTGAATGCACTGCTGTGCCACATCGAGCGTAATGTGGATCTTACCATCCGGGCCGGGCTCTGTGGTCATGATACCCAGTTCGATGGCATTGAGGGCATGTCTGGCATCTCCGCCGGAGATATCCGCCAGGAACTCCAATGCATCTTCATCGATCGTACCGTTGTAAGCTCCCATACCTCGATCCGTATCGTAAACCGCCTTCTTCAGAAGCTCTTTAATAGCTTCCCTGGGGATCGGTTTTAGTTCAAAGATCACGGAACGGGAGATCAACGCTCCGTTCACCTCAAAATAAGGATTCTCCGTGGTAGCTCCGATGAGAATGATCGTACCGTCCTCCACATAAGGAAGCAGGTAATCCTGCTGTCCTTTGTTAAAACGATGGATCTCATCGATAAACAGGATCGTGCGTTTCCCGTACATTCCCTGCAGTTCTTTGGCTTTAGTCACCACTTCCTCCATATCCTTTTTTCCGGCTACGGTGGCATTGATCTGCTGGAACTCAGCGCTTGTAGTGTTAGCAATGACTTTCGCCAGCGTCGTCTTGCCGGTGCCGGGCGGTCCATAGAATATAATGGAGCTGATCTTGTCCGCCTTAATGGCACGGTACAGAAGCTTATCCTTGCCGATGATATGCTCCTGCCCTACGACTTCATCCAGAGTCCTTGGACGCATTCTGGCAGCTAACGGTGCTTCTTTTTCCATATTGGTGCTTCGCATATATTCAAATAAATCCATACTGTTACATCCTCTGCTTCTATCATCCAAAAAGGCCGAAGCACATCCTTTGATATGCTCCAGCCAATTATAACAGACTTTATCACAACTTGCAATTTTGCATCCAGATCTTCACACGTCGTTTCAACGTATTCGCTTCCAGCGGTGCCAGCAAGAGATCCGAAAGTTCTTCCGTCTCCAAAGCACATTTCATTTGTTCCAGATTGCCCTCCTTACAGATAGCGATCATGGAAAACGTATGCTCTTCTGTCAGGTTACGAAGCTCCTGCCAACGCCTCTGTCCCTGATCCTCTTCCTCCGATACATCCACGATCAATACCGGAATATCTTCATCGGTCTTTTCTTCCATACAGGATCTGATTTCTTCCACCGAAGCCACTGTCTTCAGCTGTACATAATCCGGTAGGGCAAATTCCATCATGCTGGTAACATTACGGGAGCCGGACCATACAAGGGCCTGTATGACTTTCTCGGGAGCCTGCTGTTCCTCGCCGTAGACGCTGTATCTCCCTTTACCGGATTTTTTAGAAACGTACAGAGCCTGATCGGCTTTTGCTGCCAGCTCATCATAGCACTGATCATCCGCTTCGGAAAAAGCTACTCCCACACTGATAGATATATTTTCCGGTATGGATAAGTTCTCCTTATATTTTACAAGACTAACCAGATTCTCTGCCTTGATCAGTGCGATCTCTCTCGACGGAATATCCGCCATCAATACGCAAAATTCATCTCCCCCGACACGACCCACATAATCGGTGCTTCGGAACTGGGAAGAAATCACCCCTGCGATCACGCTGATGACATGGTCACCCATGGTATGTCCGTAGACGTCATTGACAGACTTAAAATTATCAATATCTATTAACATCAAAGCATGTGTTCTGTTCTCATGCTCTGTCAAGGCCTTCGTGATCAGCTTTTCTACTGTCATCTTGTTGAACAGACTGGTCATTTCATCGATCTGAGATTTGGTCTCCCATGCCTTCTGTTCATCCCGGCTGCTCTGTAATCTACGTTTTACCCCCAGTGTATTGTTGATACGGGAAAGTGCGATACGGGCATCCACCGGCTTAATGATAAATTCATCTGCTCCCAGGGCAAAAGCATCCGACTGGGAAGCTGCGGACTCTGTATTGGTCAGAACAATGACCGGTGTATCCTTGAAGCCTTCCATGCTCTGTCTGCGGCGTAGCACTTCGAAACCGTCAATGCCCGGCATGACCAGATCCAGCAGAACCAGATCAATGGCATCACTTTCCTTGTCCATGATCTGAAGACATTCTTCACCGGAAACAGCCTCTGCGAAATTAAAGTACTCCCCGAGAGACTGTCTGATCACTACTCTTTGAAATTTGGAATCATCAACGATCAATAATGTTTCTTTCTTTTGTAAACTACTCATGGCTGTCAGATCCTGCTTTCCGTATCATACCCATGTAAGATATCATACTCTTATAGTATATCCGACAGCCATGCGCCCGTCAATTTGAAATATTCACTTTTTACAGTCCCAGCAGCTGTTTCTTCTTCGCTTCAAACTCCTCTGCTGTGATAACGCCGGCATCCATCAATGCCTTATACTTGGGCAATGCCACAGTCGGATCCTCTGTCTGTACAGGGGCGGTCTGTGGTGCACTCTGAGTGCCCTGGCTCTGTGCGGAGGCATGAGGATCTATTACCTGTTCCTGCGCCTGCGGATCGATCAGCTGCATCAGATTCTGTGCCAGTGCGTGCAGTTCCTCTGTCTTCTGCGTATAATCATCCAGATAATCAATGGTACTGGGATGATCGCTGTTGAATTTCGGCGCACCCGTCTCCTTATAGAAGTTCTTCCAGTAAGGATGCTCCAGGATGATCTCCACTGCAAATTTGTCTACCGGATTATGTATATTGAAGTCCGGTTCTGTTACCCGGTCCCTGAAATCTCTGTCATTATCCCTGCCGTTCTGCTCTCTGTTGCGCTCCATCTCTGCCATGATCTCATACTCATGCCGCAGCATCTTGTATTCTTCAATCCTGGGCTTCAATTCTTTTAACCGTTCCCTGATATCACTCTTGTAGCTCCGGAAGTTCCCCTTTTCTCCCTCAAATAATACTTCGCCATCCTCTAAAATGCGGAAAGATCTGATATTTGCAGGTTCCATGGCAAATACCGCTTCGCCGTCTCCGAGACGTAGCAGCTGATGATCCAGATCCAACAATAACGCTCCCTTAAAAAAGCCGAAATTATAGCGATAAGTCTCTGTAAAGCTGTCGCGTAACGGCTTGTTCGCATCATGGATGTTGATATATTCCCGAAAATCGTCCACCGTCATGCCATCCTGTACACCATCCGGCAGATTGATTTTGCCTGCGCACTCCTTACACAGATTCTGTCCATCCACTGCCGATGCCAAAAGTCTCGGTGTTGGGCTTCCACAGATCGGACATAGTTTTTTGTTATTTGTAAATAATCCCATAACTTTACCCTCCTTAAAATGTATATAGCTTACATGATCTCGATCATTTTTTTCCGATGGAACCCACAGATTCCCGCTGCTATACGATCCGGCATCTTACGAAGCATCCCATTATAACTTTCCACGGAATCGTTATAGATCAGTCCGCTGGTCTCCACCATATGTTCATAGCTTTTCGCTGCTTTCCAGTACTTCTGATAGGTCTCCTGTGTCTGCAAAAGCTGCATACTTTCCGAGATCTCTGCAATTTTATTCTGTACTTTTAATAATTCTCTCTGTCGTTCTGATATCCACTCCGGCTGTCGTACTTCTCCGCCATCCTGTGCATTCTCCAGAGAACATCTCATCTCCTGTAAGAGTTCTGCATCAATGACATCTTTCAAAAGCTCCGTCAAGCCTTCCAGTGCTTCCCGTTCGGCGGAAAGCTGTACCAGTGTCTGATGTAAGGCATTGCGGATATTTTCTTCCTGCATCTCCAGTTTACGCCACACCGACAATACCCAGGCTCCAAAAAGGGAGGCAAGCAACATTACGATAATTACAATTTCTATCGTCATTTCTTCCCTCCCCTTTTCATTCTTTCTACTTTTCCAATATTTCCTGCTGTGTTTTACTGTACAAAATAAAGTCCGTCATAACCATTCATATCAGACATGGCGATCAGTGTCACGGTATCACCTACCTGAGACAAAAAGCCTGCGTAAGAAATCTCTGTTCCTCCGAAATCCAGGGTCATCTTAATAGCAGTGTTATCATCGGAATACTCATATGTACCTTCTGCATTTCCGCCACCCTGTACCATGGTAACTGCACCGTCTTCACCGAATACCAGCTGTAAAGTACCGCCGTAAGTCTCCAGTGTTGCATTCAGATCCTCTTCCTCCATTTCAACACCGTCAATCATACCGCCTGCAAAAGTCCATTCCGTGCCGCTCAGATCCGGAATCTCCATAACCTCCACCTGTAACAGGGGGCCACCCTCTGCTTCTGTATCAGTCTCTGCAACAGTCTCCGCCGGAGTTTCTGCCGCCTCTGTGGTCTGTACCTCTACTGTTACTTCTGCATTGGTGTTCTCCACAACCACTTCTTCCTCACCGCAGGCTGCTAATGACATTGCCAGTACCAGGCCCATAACACATGTGATCACTTTTCTCTTCATAATATTTTTCTCCTTCCAGCAACAGTTTTCTGTTGTCTGAAAGAATTGTACCTTATTTTTCCATTGGAAAACCATTTTTGACATGAATCGACCCGAAAATGACATGAATCGACCGGAGAAGGTGTTCTCCGGTCGTGGCCGCTTAAAATTATCCAAGAATTGTCTGATTTTTTTGAAAGAAATAATCAAAGAATCTGTCTTTCAGTTCCGAATATTTTCCATGTGGGATCGGGATCTCAGTACCATTGCACATTGTGACGGCCTTACTGGAAATATTCTGCACATATGCCAGATTAACAAGATAAGACCTGTGGCAGCGGATAAAGCAATCATAATCCTTGAGCTGTTCGCACAGATCATCCAGTCTTCCGGCGCTGTCCAGGACAACTCCGTCCTGCCTGTGAAACAATAAGGTACGTCCCATCACTTCACAATACTGCAGCTTGTCCAGATCCATTCTGGTGATTCCTGACTTGCTGCGCAGGATCAGGCTCTTTTCCTCATTCCGGCGGCACTCCGAGAGCACCGAATCCATCAGACGATAGAAGCTTTCCTGCCAGATCGGCTTCAGCTGGTAAAAATAGGCGCCTACCGAATAGGAGTCCACCGCATATTCCGCCGAGGATGTCAAATATATGATCTTCACCAAAGTATCATATTTTCTGATCTCCTTTGCGGTGCTGATCCCATTCTGTCCCGGCATCAGTACATCCAAGAAAATAATATCAAGCTCAGTTCCCCGCTCTACCTCTGCCAGCAGCTCCAGCGGACTGTGAAACGCCGCATAAGTTATATCCTGATTTCTTTCCACACGATATCTGTCCATTAATATGCTTAATTCCTTAAGCACTGACAGATCATCATCACAAAAAGCTATTTTTATCATTCGTTTTCCTTTAAGTACGATGCGAACATTTCATCGCACCCATCCGACATATTTTTCCACTCTTGCTCTTCATATTATATGCGTACATTACGGTAGGATGCAAGGATAATTTATCAGTCAAACAGAAGCTCTTCCACCGTCACAAACTGAAATCCCTCTTCCTGCAAAGCATCTATCACTTCCAGCGCCGCAATAACAGAAGTATCATAATAGTCATGCATCAGGATGATATCCCCATCTCCTGCTTTCTCCACTACCCTGGCTGCAATGCATTCCGCATTGTGGGAGCACCAGTCTAAGGGGTCAATATTCCACAATACCGGAAACATGTTCAGTTCCTTCTCAAAGCTTTTATCCCAGCTGCCGTAGGGCGGCCGGACGAAACTGGTTTTCTCTCCGGTGATCTCTTCTAAGACCGCATTGGTCCTCACCAGTTCCTCCCGGAAAGCCTCCCGGTTACGCGAAGTCAACTGTATATGGCTGTAAGTATGGTTGCCGATCAGGTGCCCTTCTTCCTGTTCTCTTCGGATGATCTCCGGATAATTCTCCGCATTCTCCCCAGTCACGAAAAAAGTAGCTACCACATTCCGTTCTTTCAGTCCATCCAAAAGCTGCTCCGTGTACTTCGGATGCGGTCCGTCATCAAAAGTCAGGGCAATCTTCTGAGCAAGTTCTTCCTCACAGTTGACATCTCCTGCCAGTGTTTCCCGTAATTCCTGAATTTTTCCCTCCCGGGTATCCAATTGCCTATCCCCTGCGTATTGTCTTGTTCCCACTACCAGGCATAATATGCCCATGACCACATCAAAGATCAGAATACCCGCCAACACTTTTCTCATTGCCAAGTCATCCGCCTGTCAGCTTTCATCCCAAATATATGCATGAGAACACTCCGCAATTCCTACCGTAGCAATTCGTTCCGAAATCAAGTAAAGGAAGATCCGCCTTTTCTGTTCCGGATCTTCCTTTATCTTTTATCTCCTTCTTATAGACACTTATGCTCAAATCTTAAATACAGAGATCTCGTTCTTGAGTCCTTCCATATTCTCATCCAACATATTTGCGGTGTCACTCAGTTTCTCTACATGTGAGAGCAGTTTGTTGGCTACATCATTGACGGTTTCTGCACTGCCTGCGGTCTCTTCGATAATGTCTGAGATATTTTTCACTGCCGCTACCGCTGCACTACGCTCGCCATCCGCCTTCTCGGTACTTACCACGATATCCTTCAGTCCCTCGATCAGCTGACTCATACGAGCCTGCATCTCACGGAATACTGCGATTACTTCTTCCACAGCCTTGGTCTGAAGTTCTACCATTGCTTTCGCCTGGCTTGCACTCTCCACACTGTTCTGCGTCTGTGCAGTAATGTTCGCAACATTGTTGCCGATCTCACCGGCTGCCTTGGCGGAATCATCTGCCAGCTTGCGGATCTCTTCCGCTACCACAGCGAAACCTCTTCCGGCCTCTCCGGCTCTGGCTGCCTCAATGGAAGCATTCAAAGACAGCAGATTCGTCTGTTCCGTAATCTCTGTAATCGTACCTACGAAACTGTTGATGATCTCGGATTCCTTGCGGAGGGATTCAATACTCTCGCTTACCTTCACAGTCATCTGTGTGGTCTCACCGGCACGTTCACCCAGTACCTGTACGATCTCCATTCCCTTGTTGATCATGCCTTCAGTCTCATCTACCAGTTTCTCAACACGCTCTACCACATGGCTGACTTCCTGAATCTCATTGGAGAGAATATCCGTCTTCTCTACACATTCCTGTGCATGTCTGGACTGTTCCTCCATACCTTCATTGATCTCTCCGATAGCACGGGTAATGTCCTGGGAATATTCATGGATCAATTCGGAAGCCTGTCCCACATTCTGCGCAGAAACTTCTAATTCTCCGGTGGCATTGCTCACCTGATTTACCAGCTTCTTGGTATTCGTGATCATGTTCGTCGCGGATCCTGCCAGATCCTGGAACTCATCGTGACCCTTTGCTGATACCGTCACGGTCAGATCGCCCTGTGCCACATCACCAAACTTTCTGGAGATGCGTTTCATGTTGTTCTCAATACCGGCTGTAATAAAGATACCCACGATCACTACGATCACACAAGCCAGGATCACCAGGCCAATCGTCATATTACGAATCTCCACAGCCTGGCTGGTCACCACACGCATAGGCACCAGTGCACAGGTGACAAAGCCCACTTCCGCACTACGACTATATATAAAGAGATATTTTTCTCCACGGAAATCCACTTCTGCGGTACCGGAATCCTCTACCGCCTGATCCATTACTTCATTATAATAATCCTGCTCGACAAATACTTTCTCATCCTCAGCCAGAGTACTCTCTTCACCGTCTTCCAGCTGCTCCACTACCAGTTCTCTTCCACCCGGAGTGATAAATCCAATGACACTATCATCACCGATATCAATTTCCTCCAAAAAGTTTGTAATAGCCTGAGGCTTCATGTCAATAACAACGCAGGCATTGTTAGACTGGCTCATCATCTGAAAAGACATTATGTAGTCCTGATACGTCTCCTTTACCTTGTCATCCAGCACCGGATGGCTGTCGATCCACTGTGGAATGCTTCTTCTGCCGGCGCCGGAAGCTACCGACTCCTTATATTCATCCAGGAATCCATCCACACCGGAAGAAAGCTTAGTTGACAAAAGTCCCACACCTTCCTTGGGAATAATGTGCATATGACTGATGAACGGATTCGACGTCTGCACTGACAACAGATTTGATTTCGTGGATGTCAAGAAATTCAGCTTGTCTACCGGATTATCCTCGAACATTCCCAGAAAATATTTCCGCAGATCATCGTCATACGCATACTTCAAGCCCTCGGAACGGATAAAATCACAGGTCATCTCCAAGTATTCTGTCGTCATGCGCACAGTCTGTAACGTGGAATCCGTATATTTCTCACTTAAGCCTTCCGCAGACTTCTGATATGCCGAAATGCCAATAATGATCATGAACACGATCGGCACCAGAAAACATACTACAATCTTATTGCGTATACTGAACAGTTTGGAGCTTTTGCTGCTCCTGCCGGATGTTTTCTTCGGTGTCTTTATCTTTACAGCCTTCTCTTTCGGTATTTTTGTCATCTTTTTCTCAGGTTTTGGCTTCTTTTTGGAAGCTTTCTCTTTTTTTCCCGCAAAAAGAGATTTTTTTGGTTTCTCAACATTCGTACTCATACAATATCCTCCGGTACATGTAATCATATTAAGAAGTATACCATAATTATTGCTATAATGAAACAACATTTTATGCGCTTTGTTATACTTTTTTGCGCAATTTTAACAAAAATCCATCTTTTTTAAGAATGTTTCTGTGAATTTTACCTGCTCCGCCAGATTCAATATCTGAATCTGTAATTCCTGCCGCTGGTGCAGATCATCCCATGATCGCAGCCATTCGGTCAGTATCCTATTTCCCACCAGTGCAGCACCAGCAAGTGCCGTGTTGCCGCCGGTCACGGTACGTTCTGTCAGCTCCTTCGGAAGCAGTCCGATGGCAGCAGCTGCCTTCGGATCCAGGTAATAGCCAAAGCCTCCCGCCAACACTACCTTGGAAATATCCGAAAGTCTGATTCCATAGCTTTCCGTCAGGATCTCTATACCTGCGGCAATGGCTCCCTTCGCCAGCTGTACCGCACGCACGGCTTCTTTCGTCACAAGTACATCTCCGATACGGATTCCCCTCGTGAAATAAGGTTCCTTTAACAATCCCTGCCGATCCATCAGTCCTTCTTCCAGAAGCTTTTGTAACAATTTCACCATATCTGCGCCCCAGATACCACGGTTCGCCCCGCCCTCGAAGGCAGGTCCTGCCGCCGTGGCACAGGCATACAGCTTCTGTCTGTTACCCAGCGCCATCTCACCGTTGGTACCCAGATCGATGAGCAGCATAGGTTCCTCCTGCTCCAGCATTTGACAGGCCAGTATTCCCGCAGTGATGTCTCCGCCGACAAAGGCAGACAATCCTGGAATGATATGACAGGGGACACCTGCGATCTGTGTGTCTGTGGCTCCACAATGACTTACCCGAAAAGGTGCCCTGCCCAGCTCTGCCGGATCCCAGCCCATCAGCAGATAGGTCATGGTGGTATTCGCCGCAATGACCATCTGTATAGACTCCTTCTCCTGCAGCTTTTTGGAAAACCGCTGCACTCCTTTTTTAATGAGATCCAGGACTTTTTTCTGCATATCCGCAGCCTTCCCCGGATCCCTTGCCGCCTCTATCCGGGAGAGTACATCGGCACCGTAGCTGACCTGGGGATTCACGCTCGGACAACTGTCCACTATTTTACCGTCTGCATCATAGAGCTGCATAGCAATGGTAGTCGTTCCGATATCCACTGTCATCAGCCGGATACCTTCCGTATTCTGCAATGATAACGGAGGAAGCTCCAGCTTTTCCGTCACCACCTGCATCCCCCGGATCACTCCGGGGCATCTGCCGCAGCCGGTGCAGATCAGGCATCTGGTTCCCTTTTTCCCTGTAAGATTGCTGGTTGTATTATACAAACTGATTCCTCTCTTCATTGTAATGATAATCGATGGATGCCAGCTTATCCCTGATCTCCTGTTCCTTCACATCCAGATCATCGCAGAGCTGCTCCAGGCTTCCGTAGTAGTCACGGAGTTTCAGATTGATAAAGCTTAATAACATAACCGGATCCTGTGGTATCATAAAAAAACCTCACTTTAAATTTATTGATATCTGGGTCAAAAGCCCCCGACTTTGATACCTACGGATTGCTTCGTGCTACGCACTCCCACAATCCTACCCAATATTCGCATATCGTGGGATTATCATCCCACTTTTATGCTCATATCGGGGTGGGTCCTAAGGTCTTTCACCCACTTATGAGCAAGCTCATGTGGGCTTAGACCTTTTGACCCTGGTATCATATATTATTACTATTATCTTAAACGAAAAAAGCGAAAATGACAAGTCTGCCACTTTCGCTTTTCGTATTACTGTTTATTTATTTTTAGAGCCTTTCTCACATTTGGCGGAAAGCTTATCGTCCTCTACGGTAATGACGATGGTATCGCCCTCCTCCACCTGATCTGCCAGGATCATCTTGGCAGCCAGGGTCTCCACATACTTCTGGATATAACGCTTCAGAGGTCGTGCTCCGTAGACCGGATCATAAGCATTGTCCACAATGTACTGCATGGCTTCGTCCGGCAGGCGGATCGTCAGCTGCTTATCCTCCAAACGCTTGTTCAGATCGGCAATGATCAGATGAATGATACCGCCGATATTATCCTTGGTCAGAGGTTTGAACAGGATCGTCTCATCCAGACGGTTCAGAAATTCCGGACGGAAATGGGCCCGCAGGTCGTTCATGACTGCTGCCTCTGCCTCCGGCTTGATGGTGCCGTCTTCGTTAATGCCATCCAGCAGATAACTTGCGCCGATGTTGGATGTCATGATCAGGATGGTATTCTTGAAATCTACGGTACGGCCCTGAGAATCGGTGATACGCCCGTCATCCAGTACCTGTAACAGTACATTGAATACGTCGGGATGTGCCTTCTCAATCTCATCGAACAATACCACGCTGTAAGGTTTTCTCCGGACAGCCTCGGTCAGCTGACCGCCCTCTTCGTATCCTACGTATCCGGGAGGCGCACCGATCAGACGGGAGACAGAATATTTCTCCATATATTCGCTCATATCGATACGAACCATGTTGTTCTCGTCGTCAAACAGTGCTGCTGCCAGGCTCTTCGCCAGCTCCGTCTTACCTACACCGGTAGGTCCTAAGAACAGGAAGGAACCGATGGGCTTGCTGGGATCCTTGATACCGGCTTTGGAACGGATGATGGCTTCGGTAACCTTGGTCACACCTTCGTCCTGTCCAACCACACGTTTGTGCAGTTCTTCATCCAGATGAAGGGTCTTGTTTCGCTCACTCTCGGTCAGTTTAGCTACCGGGATGCCAGTCCAGCGGGAAATGATCCTTGCGATCTCTTCCTCCGATACCTTTTCATGTACCAGCGACATATCCGATTCGCCGACCTTATTTTCCTCCTGCTCCAGCTGTTTCTCCAGTGCAGGAAGTTCACTGTATTTTAATCTGCCCGCATTCTCATAGTCTCCTTCCCGCTCTGCGATCTGGATCTCGTTGTTGATACGGTCTCTCTCCTCACGCAGCTTGGAAAGCTTATCTACGGATGCCTTCTCGTTATCCCACTGTGCTTTTCTCGTATTGAACTGATCCTTTAACTCTGCCAGTTCCTTCTGCAGATCAGCCAGACGTTCCTTACTGATCCGGTCATCCTCTTTTTTCAGAGCAGTCTCCTCGATCTCCAGCTGTGTCACCTTACGCTGCAGTTCGTCCAGCTCCGTAGGCATACTATCCATCTCGGTCTTGATCAGGGCGCAGGCCTCATCCACCAGGTCGATCGCCTTATCCGGCAGGAATCTGTCGGTGATATAACGGTTGGAAAGTACGGCTGCACTTACCAGCGCATTATCCATGATCTTAACGCCATGATATACTTCATAACGATCCTTCAGTCCACGCAGGATAGAAATCGTGTCCTCCACAGTAGGTTCTTCTACCATAACCGGCTGGAAACGACGTTCCAGAGCGGCATCTTTTTCAATATACTGTCTGTATTCATCCAGGGTGGTAGCACCGATACAGTGCAGTTCACCACGAGCCAGCATAGGTTTCAGCATATTGCCCGCATCCAGGGCACCATCCGTCTTGCCGGCACCGACGATGGTGTGCAACTCATCAATGAACAGAATGATCTGTCCGTCGCTGTTCTTCACATCATCCAGTACGGCTTTCAGACGTTCCTCAAATTCACCTCTGTATTTTGCGCCGGCTACCAGTGCACCCATATCCAGTGCGAAAATCTTCTTATCCTTCAGTCCCTGCGGTACATCACCTTTTACAATACGTTGTGCCAGCCCTTCCACCACAGCGGTCTTACCGACACCGGGTTCACCGATAAGTACAGGGTTGTTCTTCGTTTTACGGGACAGGATACGTACCACGTTACGGATCTCACTGTCTCGTCCGATGACAGGATCCAGCTTCTGGTTTCTCGCTTTCTCCACCAGATCCTGACCGTATTTTTCCAAAGTATCATAAGTAGCCTCCGGATTGTCACTGGTAACTCTCTGGTTGCCTCTTACGGTAGACAAAGCCTGTAAAAAACGCTCTCTTGTGATGCCGTATTCCTTCCAGATCTCGGCAATCTCCTTGTTGGGATTCCTGATCATAGCAAGGAACAGATGCTCCACGGAGACATATTCATCTCCCATCTGCTTTGCCTCATCTGATGCGCTGACCAGTACCTTGTTCAGATACTGACCGACATAAGGCTGACCGCCCTGCACCTTTACTCTTTTCTCCAGAGCCTGTTTTGCACGGTTTACAAAGTGATCCTTCTGGATCTCCATCTTCTCCACAAGCTTTAAGATCAGACTGTCATCCAGGGTCAGCAGACTGTACAGCAGATGCTCCTGCTCGATCTCCTGGTTGCCATATTCCATGGCGAGCTTTTCACAGCCGTTGACAGCTTCTATGGATTTCTGTGTAAATTTATCAATATTCATAATCGTTCGCCTCCTCACATAAGGTTATACAATTTGCAACTGTTCAGAACCATTAAACATTGCCTGCGCTTTGTTGAATGCCTGCATTCATAAAAAGCTTTGACAATATTTATTTGACATAGAACAGACTCACATGCTTCCTGTTTCATCTGTTCTATTGTTACTATAACACTTATTCTGAGAAAATCAATTAAGAAATTATAAACTTTATATAGAATCTTTGGAAAATTATTTTTTTCTTCTGTATAGACCCAGATGCCGCAAAAATTCCTGAAATACAGTAGCGAAAAGTACCTGTGGATCAATTTTTCCTCTATAGACCCAAAACGGCGCTGCCCAGTGTCATGTCTGTAAACATAACATCTGGTCAGCGCCATTTCTCCTTTTACGTTGGCAAAAGCTGACGGTAAAACCTTATTTTGTGGTAATTCCCTTCACCTCATATCCTGCGTCCACCACAGCCTTGGTCAGTACATCATCAGCCACATCGGATGCCAGTTCCACGGTAGCGTTTTTCTGCTCAAGGCTCATGGTTACGACCTTCACGCCTTCTACTGCCTCCAGTGCCTTCTGTACGGTTCCGGTGCAGTGATTGCACATCATTCCTTCGATGCTGATTACTTTTGTCATTGTGTTCGTCCTCTCTTTCTCCTGCTTTACATCTTGTCTGTTATTTTGCTCTGCGGCGGCTTTCAGTATGCAATGTTCTTCCTCCGCAGCTGCATGCGTTATCTCTATTTCCTTACGGGCTGCTTCCGGTGTTCCTTTTTTCAGTGGAGTAAATCCGCTCTTAAAGCCTCTCAGCCGCAGGGCATTTCCCACAACGAAGATACTGCTTAAGCTCATGGCTGCCGCACCGAACATGGGATTCAGCCGGATCTGGAATGCCGGATACAACACACCGGCTGCCAGAGGGATGCCGATGCAGTTGTAGAAAAATGCCCAGAACAGGTTTTCCTTAATATTGCGGATCACTGCACGGCTCAGCTTCATGGCGGTCACCGCATCCCGCAGATCATTTTTCATCAGGATAATGTCAGCACTCTCCATGGCGACATCTGTACCTGCGCCGATTGCCATACCCACATCTGCTGCCGCCAGTGCGGGAGCATCGTTGATACCGTCGCCGATCATGGCTACCTTGTGTCCCTGTGCTTTCAGTTCACTGACCTTTTTCTCCTTATCCTGCGGCAGTACCTCTGCCACGACTTCGGAGATCCCTAGCTTCTGCCGTACGGCTTCCGCGGTGCGGCGGTTGTCTCCGGTCAGCATGATGACTCTGACACCCATTTTCTCCCATTCGTTGATTGCTTCATAGGAGGTGGCTTTGACAGTATCTGATACACCGATGATACCTAAGAATCTTCCTTCCTGCGCCACCAGAAGCGGTGTCATACCTTCGTCCGCCATCCGGTCCAGACCTTCTGCGGCTTCCTGCGGCAATGTGATATTCTTCTCCTGTAAAAATGCAAGATTGCCTACATAGAATTTTGTACCGGCAGGAATTATCACGCTACTGGCACCCGATACTGTATTTCTCGCCATCTGGTTCTGTTCCGTTGTCTTGCCGGAGCCATCTGTGGTATCGTTCTGTTTTCCGGCATAAAATACCGCCGTAGGGCCGTCATTTTTTACTGATTCTTCCGCACGGAATTCTGCTGCCAGTGTACCTTCCACGCCACGGCCGAAGGTTGCCTTGAAATCCACAATCTCCGGAATTGTCAGCCGGAAGCTTTCCGCATATTCCACTACCGCCTCTGCCAGCGGATGCTCACTTTTTTTCTCCAGTGCCGCCGCGATCTGCATCATGGCATCCGCAGGGAAATCACTCTGATAACCGCCTACTTCTTCTACCTTTAACTTGCCGCTCGTGATGGTTCCGGTCTTGTCCAGTACCACGGTATCGATCTCCTTAGCCTGCTGTAAGGCTTCCCCGGTCTTGATCAGGATGCCGTTACCTGCTCCTACGCCGGTTCCCACCATGATAGCCACCGGGGTTGCCAGTCCCAGCGCGCAGGGACAGGAAATCACCAGTACGGCAATGGCTGTGGAAATAGCGAATTCTGCGGTGGCACCGTTTAGCAGCCATACGATCAGAGTGATCAGAGAAATGGTCATAACCGTAGGCACGAAGACCCCTGCCACCTTATCTGCCAGCTGTGCGATCGGGGCCTTGCTGGCGCTGGCTTCCTCCACCAGGCGGATGATCTGTGCCAGCGTCGTATCATCGCCGACACGGTCTGCACGACATTTTAAGAAACCCGCTTTGTTCACGGTAGCGGAGACCACATGGTCGCCCGCCTGCTTCTCCACAGGGACACTCTCACCTGTGATGGCTGCTTCATCCACACTGGAATTACCCTCCAGCACGATACCATCCACCGGTACCAGACTTCCGGGCTTTACCAGAAATATATCACCCTTTTGCAGACTTTCTGTAGGCACCTCCTTCTCCTGCCCGTCCCCGGTCACGAGGACTGCCACTTTGGGAGCCAGATTCATAAGCTTGGTAATAGCCTCACTGGTCTTGCCCTTGGAACGGCTCTCCAAATATTTTCCGACCGTGATCAGGGTCAGGATCGTACCGGAGGATTCAAAATACAGATCGTGTGAATAATGTTCTACTACTGCCATGTCACCGTAGCCTAAGCCATAGCTGATCCGGTACATGGCGAAAATGCCGTACACAAGCGCCGCGCCGGATCCTAAGGCAATCAGGCTGTCCATGTTCGGGCTGCGGTGCGCCAGGGTTTTAAATCCTACGGAGAAAAACTTCCGGTTCACATACAGAATCGGTAACAACAGTAAAAACTGTGTCAGTGCAAAATTCATAGCGTTGGCATTACCGTGCATGGTATTCACTATAAATGCAGGGACAGGAATTCCAAACCATTCTTTAAGCATGTGGTGCATAGACACATACATTAACGGGACCAGGAAGCCGATGGAGATTCCAAGCCTCCATTTCATGGCTCTTGCGTCCGCATCCAGCTTCTGCTGCAATTCCTGCTTGCCATCGGCTGCGGACCTTCCTGTACTTCCCGAATTTGCGGAAGTGCTCTGTCCGCCTGCACCTGCCGCACTGCCTTCGGTCATTACCGAAGCACCGTAGCCTGCTTTCACCACAGCATCAATAATTTCCGTCGAAGTGATCTTCGTCTCGTCATAGGTCACATCCATGGTCTCTGTCAGTAGATTCACGGATGCTTTTTTCACATTTTCCAGTTTATTGACTGCCTTTTCCACATGTGAAGAGCATGCAGAGCAGGACATTCCCGTTACATGATATCTTTCCTTCATAAAAAATAACCTTGCCTTTCCATAATCTGCAAAGTTTCTGTTATTTTCAGTGCCTTACAGCACAAATTTACAGTTTTATCTGCAGTCATGCCTCTCTTATTTCAATTTTTTTACCAGATCCACTGCTTCCTCTACGATAGCAGTATTCCCCTTCCGGATCTCTTCCACCACGCAGGTCTCCATATGTTCCTTCAGGATCGCATAGCCAAAAGCCTGCAGGGCGCTCTCCACCGCAGCTACCTGCGTCAGGATATCTCCGCAGTAGCGGTTCTCTTCCAACATCCGGCTGATACCGTTCAGTTGTCCGGCCATGCGGCTCAAACGGTTCTGTAATTGTTTTTTTTCTTTTTCAGAGCGGGGTGTTGCTTTCTGATGACAATGACAACATTCCATGCCCTTCTCTTCTAATTTTTCTTTTAATTGTTCTGCCATACTTTCTCCCATTCTGAAGCCGGTTCCTGCTATTTTTTCTAAATGCCCACATATTCTTTATTGTCCTCCGATCACATAACAGCGTTCAATGTATGTAGAAGGACTAATTGTTGCAACCATACAAAATACCCCACAGGGGTATCTTATCTACAAGATATACCCCCATAGGGTATTTGTCAAGCGTTATTTCAAAACAGGTCACTTTTTGTCACGCCACTCACATATAATGCGTGTCATACGACGGTCAATGTCAATGCGCGCCGTTTTGCACTCTCCGGGATAATTTTTTGCTGCACTGAATGCCAGTGTGACAAAGAGTGCAGAACCGATGGGCAGCATGGTCCTGAGCATCCCCTCCGGAAAAACAAAGTGTGTGCCGTGTTCATATATGACCGCCTCTACTTCACAGGTGTGAGGTTGTACCGCAAGACGTTTCTCCATGCGGCGGATGTATTTTGCAGTGTCCCATAGAGCGTCATCCTCTGCACCGACAAGAAACAACTTGCCACGGATATTCTCGACCTTTATGAATTCCTCTTCCGTTATCGGGCTCGCCGCTTCGGAGTCGTCAAACAGCTTGCGCGAGGCTACCATATTTCCGGTGCGTCTGGACTCCTCCGAGATCATGTGCCAATAGTCGGGGTGTTTATAGCAAAACGGCATGTAAGGCAGCGGTCTGCCCTTGTAGGAGAAGAGCGATTCACCCTCTATGGGCCATTCCTTGCAGCCGTCCTTTTTGCCCTGCATGAACCCCTGCCATACGAAATCGCTTGGTGTCATTGCGACGGTCAGAGAAATATCATCGAATATGGAAGCCGCCGTCAGAGCAAGAGTTCCCGTAGTTGAGGCCCCCGCAATGCCTATCTTTGCGCTGCCGTGCGATTTGAGCCATGCTATTGCTTTTTCGATGCACTCAAGTGGGTAGTTGTGATGACTATAGTCCTTCTTCGCGGGTGACATGGTCAATACGTTTACGCCGAGGCGAAGCAGCCATTTTACCGCAGAGCGCGCCATATAATCCTCGGGATCGTCGCCGAGCATAGCGATGACAGTGCAGTCCGAGCCGCCCCTGCACTCCCAATATGCGCCGTAAAATCCGTCACTTTCAGTATCAAAATGAATGTGTTTCATTATAATTGCTCCTTTCCAAAACCAAGCCTTACAATCTGCATCTTCATGATTCTGTCACCGGTCCTTGCAAGGAAGCGGAACAATCCGCTGACGGAAGGGTCTCGAAGATCATTGTAGCCCAGCATATAGCCACGGCTTGTAACCTGCAATCTGCTGTCCCACGGGGAAAGCTCACTTTTCGCATCCGAAACCGCAAAATACGCACCCACATCCTGAATTTTAGCGCTCTTTAGCCATGTCTTTGCTATCATCTTAACCGCTGTCCGGTTCGCCGCGTCAAATACCAGCACACCACCGGGAAAACTGTC